>ERZ791842.812-NODE-812-length-21975-cov-3.64047_pt1 | contig 21975 bp, 15 predicted proteins | sample MGYA00509944_ERZ791842 | MGnify/ENA primary metagenome ERZ791842 (study PRJEB30046, sample SAMN00715263) | human gut metagenome | study: EMG produced TPA metagenomics assembly of the A metagenome-wide association study of gut microbiota in type 2...
TAACTACAATTTTATGGCACTAAAATAATCAAATCAGAAAAGGCTTAAATTTTGAAATATGACACTATCAATAAACTTCCACATTTTTATTGCATAGAGTAATAAATAGCAGGTGTGGACTTGCCTGTATCAGTAGTAAATCGAATTGTTAATATCCCGCTTGACTCAAAGATAAAAATCAGCAATGGTAATTGAAAATAAGACACAAATACGAAGTATCTGAATTTTGGAATAACAGTTCAGTCTTTCATTTTCTGAATTCATAAATCAGCCAATTATTTTTATGGCTGAAGTGTTACGGATTTTATTGAAAATAAAATATAAAATAAGTATAATGGAGGTACATAGATGGAGAAAAAAAGCGAGAATAAAATTAAAAATGATAAAAATCAAAACAGTAACACTTTGGAATATCATAATGATATTAGAATAAAAGCAAGTGATATTAAAAAGAATTACGAAAAAGTAAATAGTGAAAACATAACCGGCACGCCTTATGACGATGTGTTCCGAACTATGTTAAACGACTGCTCAAGATTTATACTGCCGCTTCTGAATGAGGTATTCGGGGAAAACTATGACGGCACGGAAACAATCGTTTTTGCAAATGACTATCATTATCAGAATAAACAAAACGGAGCGGAAGATAAGATAATCACAGATGCAAGTTTCAAGGTTATTAAAGGTGATATAGAAAAGAAATATCATTTGGAGTGTCAAAGCACGATAGACAACAGCATGGTACTTCGTTTCTTTGAGTATGATTCTCAGATAGCACTCGATGATGCGACTATTGAGAAGATAGTCGGTGATGATGGCGGCAAAAAGAGTGACGGAATATTAACAGTTACATTCCCACATTCAGCGGTATTATATCTTCGTTCAAACAAAAATACTGGCGATGTTATGACAATGAGGTTTGTGACTCCCGGTGGAGAGGTGAAGTATGATATACCGATAATAAAGATGCAGACCTATAGTTTAGAGGATATATGGGAAAAAGAAATTTATTTGCTAATACCGTTTTATATATTTACGCATGAAGCAAACTTTCCAAAGTATAATGATGATGAAGCTTTATTACAGGGACTTGTAGATGAATTTAAAGAAATATGCGTTAAAATGGAAGAACTGACACAGCAAGGGAAAATGTCAGAACTTGAACACAGAATAATTATTGAGTTATCTAAAAAGGTAATAGACAATATAGCAAGAAAATATGAGAGAATAAGGAAAGGAGATGACGGAATTATGGGAGGAAAAGTGATAGAGACAGAAGCAAAGAAGATGTATAACAAGGGAATACTGATTGGCAAAGAAAATGGAAGAAACGAAAGTTTAAAAGAACAGATAAAAAAGAAACTTGCCAAAGGCAAATCTATATCACAGATAGCAGACGAAATTGAGGAGACAGAGGATAAGGTTTTGGAGTTGATAGAGCAGATTAAGTCTGAATGACAAACAGCATAATATAAAAAAGAAAGAAGGATTTATGGATGGATTGTGATGAAGTAAGAGTAGGAATGTTAAATAGATTACATTTTGAAATGATAAAATTATATAATGGTGACGCAAAAAGAATACAGCATTTTTGTAAAGTCCATAGCTATGCAAAACTTATTGCCGAGATGGAAAATGTCGATAAAGACACATTATTTATTATTGAAACAGCGGCATTTACACATGATATAGGAATACATTTGTGCGAAGAAAAATATGGAGATTGCAATGGCAAACTTCAGGAAAAAGAAGGACCTGCACTTGCACAAAAGCTGCTTGAAAGTCTTGATTTTCCGCAGAATGTGTCAGAGAGAGTGCAATACCTTATCGGTCGTCATCATACATATAACGATATAGATGGCATTGATTACCAAATTCTTGTAGAAGCAGATTTTTTGGTGAATATGTATGAGGACAGTCTGTCAAAAAAGGCGGTAAAACACGCATATGACAGCATTTTTAAGACTTCTTCCGGCAGGAAGATATGTGCGGAAATATTTGGAATTGATTGAGTTGTTTTAGTGGGAATGTAAAAAGAAATATTCCGTATGTGACTATTATAATATAGTCTGTATGGGGTATTTTTTTTGTGTGATATATGTCATTGAAACCGTAAATTTTTGATGTTATTATACATAGGAACATTTTGGAGAGGTCTGTTTATCATTTTTATACTTATGATTGTAATGCATGAATTGCTGGTAAAGAAGATGGGAGAATAGACAATGATTTTTAAGAAATGGAGATAATAATGAATAATCCGATAAAAACATTGACAAAAAGAGAATGGTCTATCTGGCTTGGCTCAATAATAATAGTTCTAATATCAAATCTTGCGACAAAAGATTTTGACCTGCTCACACTTGTTGCGGCACTTACAGGTGTAACATCGCTTATTTTTGCCGCAAAAGGAAATGTGTGGGGTCAGGTGCTTATGATACTTTTTAGTATTCTTTACGGGATAATATCGTTCCGCTTTCGTTACTGGGGAGAGATGATGACATATCTCGGAATGACGCTTCCAATGGCTGTATGGTCTACGATAACATGGATTGAAAATCCGTCGGAAAATAATGGAAATGAAGTACAGATACAGTCTTTAAGTAAAAAACATATAGTGGCACTTTGTATAAGTGGAATAATTGTGACAGCAGTTTTTTATTATATTCTTAAAAGTTTTAACACACCTAATATTATTTTTAGTACGATTTCGATAATTACAAGTTTTATTGCAGCGTCACTTACGATGCTCAGGTCATCGTATTATGCGGTGTGGTATGCTGCGAACGATGTTGTTTTGATAATACTGTGGGTGCTCGCATCACTTAAAGACCCGGCATATATTCCTGTTGTTGTGAATTTTAGTATATTTTTTATGAATGATATGTATGGATTTATGAGTTGGAAACAGAGGGAGTTAGAGCAGGCAGAAGTTTGAAGATATTAGGATGAAGAAAAACTTCGTGATGATGGTATGTAGCGGATTTTTAAATATGGAATTGCCTGCTATAAAAAACGGTGTAAAGCGAGTGTCATTAAATAATTTTTAACAACAGCCTGTCATAAAATAAAAAAGCTCCTCATATGATGTAAAAAAATAAGAGGAGCTTTTAATGTGGAAAAGCTAAATTTTAGAAACAGGAGAAGAAAAAATGCATACATAATAGATGAAAGATTAAGTCAGAGAGCCGTAAGTCTTGCTAATTATATGATTGAAAATAAATCTACCGTAAGGCAGGCTGCTAAAGTGTTTGGAGTAAGCAAATCTACCGTACATAAAGACCTTACAGAAAGGCTCGAAAACATTGATTCGTCACTGGCAGGGCAGGTAAGGGAAGTTCTTGACCTGAACAAATCAGAGAGACATATAAGGGGAGGAATGGCTACAAAGGAAAAATATGCACATATGCATATGTGATTGATAGTGTTAAAAACGACAAGGAGATAGAAATAATTGTTTCTATCTCCCTGTTTTTGTATTTTATGATTTGTACGCTGTTTTTCTTATGGCTGTAAATATATATAATTCAATAATCAGTAAATTTTATATGTTTACAGTGTGTTACAGTTATTCTTTAGTGGCATCAACTATAGCTTCTATTGCGTTATCAAACCAGTCAACATCAAGACTTTCTACATCGCCGGCATCGCTTGCGGCTGCAATAGCAGGAGTCATAGGTATCTGACCGAGTATCGGCAGTTTATATACTGCGGCGACTTCAGCAAGGTGGCTTTTTCCAAATACTTCGATGTGTTTTCCACAGTCCGGACATTCCACATAACTCATATTTTCAATAATTCCTATAATAGGAACATTCATCATCTGTGCCATTTTTACGGCTTTTGCAACTATCATTGATACAAGCTCCTGAGGAGATGTTACGATAACGATTCCGTCAACCGGTATTGACTGGAAAACCGTAAGTGCTACATCACCTGTTCCGGGTGGCATATCTACAAACATATAATCAACATCAGTCCATATAACATCCTGCCAGAACTGTTTTACTGTTCCGGCGATAACAGGACCACGCCATATGACCGGGTCAGTCGCATCATCAAGAAGAAGATTTACGGACATTGTCTGTATTCCCGTTTTTGAATAAACAGGGTATATTCCGCTTTCATCACCTCTGGCTCTCTCTGTAATACCAAAAGCCTTAGGGATTGACGGACCTGTTATATCTGCGTCAAGAACGGCTGTATTATAGCCTTTTTTCTGGAAGTTTGCGGCAAGCATTGAAGAAATCATTGATTTGCCGACACCGCCTTTTCCGCTTATAACACCGATTACTTTTTTGATTGTACTTTTTTCATTTGGTTTTTCTATAAAACTCTTAGGGTCACGGCTTGCACAGGCTTCACCACAGCTAGAGCAGTCATGATTACAATTTTCACTCATAATAATCCTCATTTCTGCACACATTTTTTGGGCATATCAAGTTTGTGTCAAGTGTGCGCAGACACAAATCTTGTGTGCGAAAAATCGGATTTTTCGCACTATCCTCCATAATTATTTATTAACTTCAATATCGTAGTATAACATTTTAGTTTTGGAGTGTCAAAAATACATTTGTCATAATCTTTGTAAACATATCATATATTTATATCATAAAGTTGGTAACAGTTCAGCCTTGCATCTCTTACATTCATAAACCTGCCAGCAAGCTGTCAGTTGCTGCTATGCAGCTTATGTTTATTTCATTTCAGAAATGAAAGGCTATTCTACCATAAAAAGATACTTAACAATACAATGAACAAGCTCATTGTATTGCCAACTATCTTTTTATGGCTGAACTGTTACTAAAGTTGTGCATATTTTTTGTTGCTGCGTGCAATGTATGCGTGGACAGTGACGAGGTTTTGATGTTGTTTACAATATTTGTGACCGGTAACTGGTTTATGCACAAAAATTTATGCTATAAAGTGGAGGCAGGTTATGGGTCAGTATAAAAGAATGGTATCTTACTTATACAAATATATAAATGGTGCAAAAAGCCAGAATACAGGATTTGTAAGAATTGAACTTATGGATGTGCAGTGCCGGTTTACTGTTCAGATGAGGATGGTTCCGTTTGAAGTGTTTCCAAAAGTATATCTTTATATTCAAAAAGAGCATGGTGCAAAGTGCATAGAAGTGTCGGACATGGGGACAAAATCAGGAAATCTTGTCAGCAGATTTGCTCTTGATAAAAACAATATTGAGCAGACCGGTTATTCATTTGAGGACATAGACGGACTTGTGGTTTACATATCGGATGAAATGTTTTTTGCGACTTCATGGGTGAGGGATGAGGTTAAATTGGGGCAGATAGAGATTGTTTCAAAAACAAGGGAGATGCCTGCCGACAGCATTTTTGAAACAGAAAATACAAAGAGACTGAATGAAAACAATATATCTGAGAGTAGCAATACAGGGAGAAAAAATATTTATGAGAGTGGCAATATGAAGAGCGTAAAAGAGAAAAATGTATTTGATATGGAAAATGAAAAAAGACTGAATGAAAATAATACATCAGATATAGAAAATGCAGAGAAACTAAATGAAAATAATATATTTGAAAATGTTAGTGATGAGTGTATGCAGGTATATAATTTATCAGATAATAGTTTGGCCGGCAAAGGATATGAGATGAATGATACAGAAAAATTCGGAAAGTATGCAGGGCAGAATATGGACTCTGATGAGGTCGCAAGTGTTGCTGAGACAAGAGCGGAAAGTGACATAAATACGGAAAAAATGGTGATAAAAGCAAGTGTTTATGAGGAAAACGACAAAGATTTCGGGGAGAGGATACTTAGTACATTTCCGGTGATGTATCCGTTTGCATCAGGAATAATAGATAAAAGTGTGCGTATTGAATTGAAAGACATAGGCTGTCTTCCAATAAAAATGTGGGTACTTGCAAACAATACATTTTTATTGCATGGTTATTGCAGCTACAGGCATATCATATTTGCAAAAATAAAGATTTCTGACATAGAGACGCAGTATGCTGTTGGTTCGCCGGGGATTTATAACAGCTATGATGAAAATATAGCAAGACAGCATGGCTTTATATATTTTCAGCCTATAGGGGAAGTTAAGGACAAAAACGGTACATTCGGCTATTGGATTCATCCGTTAAAGTAAGTGTAGAGAAGATGGTCTTCCCATTTGTCATTTATCTTTGCGAATGAGTGGAGATATCCCTCTTTAACAAATCCCAGATTGTTGAGAAGCCGTATGGAGCTTGTGTTATCAGGCATTACATAGGCTTCTATGCGATGCAGGGGATAATTATGGCAGAGTTCGGGGAGAAGAAAGCGGAGTGCTTCCGTCATATAGCCATTTCCGGTATGATTTTTGTCGAGTTTATAACCGACCATACAGCTTTTAAAAGCACCTTTTAGAAAATTGCTGAAACAAATAGTCCCGATAGGAAAATCGGGATTTTTTTTGTCAAAAATCCAATAGCGCATATAATTATTTTTAAAAAAGCTGTTGTACTCTACCGAGAGATTTGCTTTCTGAAAAGATTCGGTATAAAATCGTGAATTTCTTGCAGGCTCAACGCCCTCAAGAACATCCTTGTTATTTTTATAAAAATTCAAAACTGCAGGTGCCCATAAAGGCGGCAATATATTTAAAATAAGACGCTCCGTCTGATAGAAAACATTCATGATAAGTCTCCTTTTTTAGAAATAAGTAACAGTTCAGCCTTGCATTTCTTACATTCATAAACCTGCCAGCGAGCTGTCAGTCGCTGCTTTGCAGCTTATGTTTACTCATTTCAGAAATGAAAGGCTATTCTACCATAAAAAGGTACTTAACAATACAATGAACAAGCTCATTGTATTGCCAATTATCTTTTTATGGCTGAACTGTTACAGAAATAATATTATAGGTAATTGCGAAACTAACTATATGTTATATCTGCACAATTTAATCAGGATTTATGATAGTTTCGCATTTATCTGAAATAATACAATGTTTAGTTAAATTTGTAATCTGCATCATAATATATAATATACTATACTTTTGTGCTGCGTACCATTCCAAATTGAATTGAAATTTAGCTGAGTAGGGATTAAATGTATTTGTTATTGTTTGTGTCTGCGGTGTTGTAGGCGGAAAATTCTTATATTTAATATAAAGACAGAAAATTTGCCGCTTGATATTATAAATATAATATTGTAAAATAAATATAAGTAAAAAGTTGGAAAAAAGCAAATCTGAATCTTGTATCGTCTGGCAGATTTGTTTAGGAAAAGATGGTGCAGAAAAGAGGCGAAGGATGAAGATTACAAATATTCCGGACATCAACGACTTTTTTAAGGTGGTTGACAAATGCAAAGGGCGTGTAGAACTTACATCATCAGAGGGAGACAGAATCAATCTTAAAAGTAAACTTACACAGTTTGTGGCAATGGCTCAGCTTATGAACACGACATATGTAAAAGAACTTGAGATAGTAGCATCAGAACCCGAAGATGCAAACAGACTCCTTGATTATATGATGAAAGGAAAAATCTGATACATTTATTTTATATGAATAAGGATAATGAATAAAAGTAAAAACAGAGAGTATGAACATTTAATTCATACTCTCTGTTTTTACTAAGATAAGTGCTGAAAATAAAGAATTAATATGTTTCAATAAATTATGGTCAGGAATACTGATAGTGTTATAGTGCCGAATAAACAATATCTCTTATAACCTGAATATCCCTGTAGCCGTTGCCGCCGCATTTTTGTATTACATAAATGATGGCAAGATTTTCTTTTGGGTCCATTGCGACATAACTTCCAAGCCAGCCGTCCCATCCAAATTCACCCTCTGAGCCAAAACTCTGGCTTGCAGGAACATCCATCATTACACGCATGAGATTTCCGTAGCCGTAGCCTTTGATAGTATCCCAGTCATACATTTCAAGCTGTTTTGGTGTGAGATTGTTTCTTGTCATTATCTCAACTGTTTTTCTGCCGAGTATGCGTACATTTCCAAGCGTTCCCTTACCAAGCATCATATTTACAAATTTTGAATAGTCATCTATCGTAGAGACAAGTCCTGCTCCGCCCGACTCAAAAAGCGGTTTCTTTTTGTGCATATATGTAAGTCCCAAGTGCTGCCAGGTGCAAGGCTCCATTGTCTGTGTTTCAGGCATATACTGGTAGTTTTGCATAAAACGGTTTTGTTTTTCTATAGGAACATAAAAGTCAGTTTCAGTCATTCCTAGTGGCTCAAATATTGTTTCCTTAAGGTATTCGCCATATGTCTTGCCGGTTACGACTTCAATCACCGCACCTAGAACATCGGCACAAAAACTGTATCTCCAGCCCTCGCCCGGCTGAAATTCAAGTGGCTGCTCACCGATAAGTACGGCAAGGTCATATGTAGATATAGGATTTCCGGCTTCGACATCGGCATAATACTTATCTATCATATTTTGCATTTCTTTTCCGGCAGGGAATGAAGCATCAGGGTAAGTAAGACCTGCTGTCATATTGAGAAGATCCTGAATGACAACTTCTCTTTTTGCAGGAACATAGCCTTTTTCAGTGAGAACAGTCTGGTTTTTAAAACTAGGGATAAAGTTGCTTACCGGGTCTGAGAGAGCGATAATTCCTTTTTCAACAAGTGTCATAACGGCAACTGCCGTGACCGGTTTTGTCATAGAATAACATCTGAAAATTGAATTTCTTTCCATCGGAATATGATTTTCTTTGTCTGCTTCGCCATATTCATTTCTGTAGACTTCCTTGCCGTCTTTTATAATACAAATGGCTGCTCCGACATTGCAATCAGGGTCTTTTGAGTTTCCTATCAGTGTTGATGAGATTGCATCATCAAGTCTTTTTAAAATTTCTGTATTCATTGTTTCCCTCGATTCTTATTTAATGTACTCTCGAAATTCTTTGCTCAAAAGATTTAGAGAGTATATTTTGTTCATGCGAAAGCAGAGTGAGTATGGAACAAATAAATTTATTCTGTACGATTGCATCCGCAAGGTATTTGACTAGTGTACTGGCATGTTGCTATTTAGCTAAATATGAATAGGTCAGCACACTAGAATGTTTTGTTAAAAAATTTAAAATTTTTATATTTTATAGTTTATCACAGCATGATGGAAAAAAATACTGTATTTTTGACATTTGAATAGTAGTATAAGTTAGATAAAAAAATACATACTACTTATAAAGTGTTAATGGTGAAGTAATTATGAAACTACTTATAGGTTATGTTTGTACAATTTAATCAAAGATTCTGAGAGTACATGATATTACAAAGGAGGTTCATATGATGGGGACAGGTATGAATCATTTTCAGGTTTATCTGATAATGTTTTTGACGGGTGGTTTTCTTTATTGTGGAATTGAAATTTTATACCGGGGATATTCCCATATTTCAATGCTGCTGGCAGGCGGATTATGCTTTATGCTCGTAGGAGCTGTTGAAAATTTGTTAGGTGATGGGGCATCGCTTATAGGGCAGATGATTATATGTGGTCTTATGATAACCGGTGTTGAATTTGTAGTCGGTATGATAGTCAACAGGCAGATGCATCTTAATGTGTGGGACTATTCCGGGCAGCAATACAATCTTAAAGGGCAGATATGTCTGCTATATACAAATTTATGGATTTTATTATCATGTCCGGTGATAGTATTGCATGATTACATGGAATATATACTTTTGGGAAGTCAACTGCCGAATTATAAGATTTGGTGACATTTTAATAGGTCATTGCGAAACTACTTATAAGTTGTTTCGCAAACGCCTAATGATAGTTTAAGAATGAAAGGGGATTTTTATGGGGAAGTTTATAACTAATTCTTTTAAGTTAAGAAAAGCAGATGAGAGTAGGAAGAATGTTCCTTTTGAATATTATGCCGTTTTTTCGGGAAAGGAATTTAATATTCCAGTCGTCGATGTTTTTAGGAAAGGAAAAATATTTGGCAGCAGTCTTGATTTTGCAAAGGTGGTTTTTCTGCCTGTTGGGGCAAAATCTTATGAAAATGCGTTGGATATGGGACAAAAGATTGTAACATCAATAAAAAAGAAAATAAGATATGGGACTATGTCATCAATCGAGGAAAATGATGATATTTTGACAAGGGACATAATGGGTTATCTCTATGATATTTTTGATGTTATGAAAATGATGTCATCGGCAGTGAAAAGCTGTGGGTTTAAGATGGGAGAGGATGTTGTATTTATGCTTGATGCGGGAGCAGGGAGATTATATAGGAAAGAAGCGGATATGTATTATTTTCCGGGGGAGAGTTTTAAGAGAAAAGATAAGTTAAATACCCAGGGAGATGAGAGGAAAACATGGCAGAATTATATAGAAAAAGAGGTCGGCTGTCAGTGTGAGGGAGTGGAGTATAGGACTTGCTGTGACAGCCCTGCTTTCAGTATGGAAAGTCTGTGTGACAGGGAAGTGCCTGACTATGAGAGAGGTGTTGACAGAGCTTTTTATCCGATGGTGTCAATGTATGAGAGAGACAGTGAGGATATTATGGAAAATATTCTGCCTGAGACACCTGATACAAAGGCGGTGTCTGTTCTTCGCACAGCTTCGGAGATGACAGATTATTATAAAAAGCTGTGCGACAGATTTCCGGTGATTGCTATATCCGGGGCACTTGCCGTGAATGATGTAAAGGGGTGGGAGATACTTGATGATAAATTGGGGGACAGTGTGGTTTTTCTGGATGAGGGTGTTTTCTAATGAATATAAAGAACGGACGCCGTGAATAAAGGTATTATTCCACGCTCATGGACGCTTTCGCTCGGAGAACATTCGCCGCGGTACATAAGCGAGCTTCAAAACGCTCGCCAAGTACCGATGATGTTCTAACACCATTCGGTCGGAATAATACCCCTTATTCACGGCTGTGTATCGCAAGGATTTATATATAAAGTTTGATATTATTAAATTTTGGTATTACATAAAAATAGTAAACGAAAATTACCTTTATAAGCAGGCAGCATAGCCTGCTACAAATAGCCGTTTGACAAAAAATTTAGTTTTTAGAAAAAGTTGAGATATAAATATACAAAAAATAATAAGTTTATGGTTTTATTTTGGGATGAGATATATTAGAATACATTATGATTTGTGTGGAAATTTCTGAGATGTGATGGTAGAATTGTAGGTTTGAACAGTAACTATAATATTCGGAAATAAAAAAATTTGAGGAAAAAGTATATATATTTACTGAGGATAGCGTGAAAAATAAAATTTTTCACACTCAGGATTTGTGTCTGCGTACACTTGACACAAATCTTATATATGAAATATAGATTAGTTCACATTATACAAAAAATGTGTGCAGAAATGAGGTTTTTATGTTTGAGTTAAATGAGAAAAATTATGCGAAAGCTGCCAGACAGGCTGTAGCTGAGGGATGTGTACTTCTTAAAAATGAGGGCGGTGTGCTGCCGCTTGTTAAAGGGACAAAGACTGCGGTTTTTGGTATTGGAGCTTTTTATTATTATAAGGGCGGTCTTGGCTCAGGTGGTCTTGTTAATACAAAGTATGTTGTCAGTATTCTTGATGCTTTGAGAAAAAGCGAGGATATTAGTGTGGACGAGTGCATTTGTGAGGAGTATGAAAAGTGGATAAAGGAAAATCCTTTTGATGAGGGTAACGGCTGGGGAAGTGTTCCATGGTCGCAGAAAGAGATGCCTTTGTCAGAGGAGTTTATCTGTGAAGCTGAAAAGAGAAATGATGTGGCAATCGTTATCATAGGAAGAACAGCAGGTGAGGATCAGGACAACAGAGCCGATGAGGGCAGTTATTATTTGACACAGACTGAGCGTGAGCTTATTAAGAATGTTACTGAAACTTTTGAAAAGAGTGTTGTTTTGTTAAATGTCGGAAATATAATCGACATGAAATGGGTGGACGAGTATAAGCCGTCTGCTGTTATGTATGTCTGGCAGGGCGGTCAGGAGGGCGGCAACGGTGTCCTCGATGTTCTTGACGGAACGGTTAGTCCGAGCGGAAAGCTGACTGATACCATTGCTTATAATATAGAAGATTATCCGTCAGCATCATATTTTGGAGATGCTGACAAGAATTATTATGTGGAAGATATTTATGTAGGTTATAAATATTTTCAGACTGTTGCCGCCGATAAAGTGATGTATCCGTTTGGTTTCGGTATGTCATATACGGATTTTGAGATAAGCGGCAGTGTAAAAAATGTTGATGAAAACAGCGTTGTTGTGGATACAGCCGTGAAAAATACCGGTGATTGTGAAGGAAAAGAGGTTGTACAGGTTTATATCGAAGCTCCTCAGGGAAAACTTGGAAAACCGGTGCGTACATTTGCCGGATATGCAAAGACTAAAGAGTTAGCTGCAAATGAAAGTGAAAAAATAAGTATATCATGCCCTAAATCATATTTTGCATCATATGATGACGCAGGTATTACAGGACATAAGTCTGCATTTGTGCTTGAAGGCGGTGAATATAAAGTTTATGTGGGAAACAGTGTTGCTAAAGCTCAATATATCGGAAGTTTTTCACAGGAATTTCAGGTGATAGAGCAGCTTGAAGAAGCACTTGCACCGGTAGAACAGTTTGAGAGAATGCATCCGGTATTAGGAAATAATGAAGAAGAGGTGCTGGAAAATGCTGATGCAGAAAAGTATCAGACAAAGTTTGACATATCAGAAAATAATGAAGAACAGGCACTGAAAAATGGTAATGAGAATATTGAAACACAGTTTACAGAAAAAAATCAGGAAACTCTTGCTTGTAAAAATCAGAAAAACTCATGTGAATACAGCATGGGATTTGAGAAAGTTCCTTTAAGAACCATAAGCCTTTCGGATAGGATTGAGAGTGAGATACCTGAGGATATATTATTTACAGGTGATGAGGGGTATTCACTTAAGGATGTTGCAAATGGAAGGATAGATATTGATACATTTATTGGACAGCTTTCGGATGAAGACCTCATGTGCCTTATGAGAGGTGAGGGAATGTGCAGTATGAAAGTAACCCCTGGAACTGCTGCTGCATTTGGTGGTCTTACGCCGTCACTTGAAAGATTTGGAATACCTGCACTCTGTTGTGCTGACGGACCGTCGGGAATAAGAATGGACTGTGGAACTAAAGCATTTTTGCTTCCTATAGGAACATTGCTCGGAGCAACTTTCAATGATGAGCTTATAGAGGAGCTCTTTGAATATTTTGGTGCAGAAATGAAGTACAACCGTATTGATACAATATTGGGACCGGGTATGAACATTCACAGACATCCTTTAAACGGAAGAAATTATGAGTATATTTCGGAGGATACGATTCTTACCGGAAAAATATGTGCGGCAGAGCTTAAAGGACTTCACAGAGCAGGTGTGGAGGGAACGATAAAACATTTCTGTGCAAATAATCAGGAATTTCGCCGTGCTGATGCGATGGGGGTGATTTCAGAGAGAGCACTCAGGGAAATTTATTTAAAATGCTTTGAGATAGCGATAAAAGAGACTGGATGCAGCTCGGTAATGACTACATATGGACCATTTAACGGACTCTGGACATCAGGAAATTATGATCTTTGCACAACGGTTCTCAGAAAAGAATGGGGATTTGACGGTATTGTTATGACTGACTGGTGGGCGGTGGCAAACTGGGAAGGAGAAAAGCAGGACAGAAAGAACAGGGCTGCAATGGTTCAGGCTCAGAATGATATATTTATGGTATGCCCTGATACGGAAAATGAAAATGCCATCGACAATATAAAAGCACAGTACACGATAGGTAATATAACAAGAGGGCAGCTTCAGAGAAATGCAAAGAATGTACTTAAATTTGCACTTAGAAGTCTTGCAATGCAGATAAAGCTTGGAAAAATTGACCTTGCGGAGTACGCACCTGAATGGGATACAAGTTTCAGACCTGACGGAGAACTTGAAATAATCATAGCAAAAGGCAGCCATATCGAGGTATCAGCCGAACTTGCAGAAAAGGTGCTTTATGATGATGGAATTTACTTTAATATAGCAGATACAATGGCAGGAGATTACAGTGCAGTTATAAATATAACTTCACAGCATAACGAGTACACGCAGATACCTATATCCGTATTTATAGACAATGATTATCGTGGAACTATCACATTCCAGGGAACGAATGGAAAAGAAGATGAAAAAGAGATGCCTGTTGGAGAGATAGGAGCGGGAGAGCATTATATAAGAGTGGCTTATAGACCGCATGGCATAACGATGAATAAGATTGAGCTTGTTAAGAAATAATAAACATTAAGACATGGTTTTAGTCAAGCAGATTGTGAATATCCGCTTGACTAAAATTGCATTGTAAATATATATTAGTTTAAATCCCAAGTTCTGAAACAATGGATTTAAGTTGTTCCCATTCTTTAATATAAGCGGCAAATGTTTGTTGTGCCCTTTGTATTAAGAACTGCAGCACCCACACCGTAAAAACTTGAATTATCACCGCCTGTGCTTGATGAAGAAGTTCTTGTAATTGTTGAATTGTCAATGCCAACTGTTGCACCGTTTGAAATATTTATGGCATTTTCATCCGTGCCTGTTGATTTGATAGTTTCATCTGAGATTGTCGTGTCAGATGTGATTGATTTAACGGCATCATAACTTGTAATGGCACTTGAAGAGCCGCCAGGTGCACCACCCGGAGCAGAACCACCGGGACCTCCGTTTGTGTCTCCATCAGGCTTTGCAGGAGGAGTGCCATGCGGCATCCTACTTGGTGGAGTCATGTTATCACTTGTGTTTACGGTCTCTGCATTTGCATTTTTGGCGGTCTGTTCAGGAACAAGCTGTATTGCACCTATGACAAGAGCAGATGATAATCCCATTGCTAATATACCTTTCCAATTTCTCATTAAAATCACAACCTTTCTAAATTTTGGTGACAGTTTAAAAATGTAAGGCTAAACTGTCTATGCTTTTTTTTTGATATTTCATGTGCATTAAATTAAAGTAATTATTATCTGTTGTTCACACTGTAAGTCTGAGCAGCAGGTTAATATGTTGTTTGGTTATATCCGTATAATACAATGCAAAGTTAAAATGAACTTAAAAAGTAACAGTTCAGTCATAAAGTAACAGTTCAGCCTCTCATTTATTACATTCGTAAACCTGCCAGCAAGCTGTCAGTCGCTGCTATGCAGCTTGTGTTTACTTCATTTCATAAATGAAAGGCTATTCAACCCCAAAAAATAAGTCAATAATACATTGAGCAAGCTCATGTATTATCCCCTTATCTTTTTTGGGCTGAACTGTTACGCCATAAAAAAATTAAAATATGATTTTAAATGGAAATATTTAAAGATATATAGTATAATAAAAAAGACAGGTGTATTCCTATCGGCACACTAGAGTACATTAAATAATAAAGGGGGAACATACATGAAATTAAGCACTAAAATAAGTATTGTATTCAGTTTGACAATTATTATACTGGTTTATATTATCGGTACAGAGGCATGTTTATATAGTTATAGTTCAACTATTTCTCTTGTGGAAAAAAATTCAAGGTCATCGGCAAAGACAACAGCAAGGGATATAGAAGCACTTTTGCAAAATTACAAAAACATTGCTAAAGCTTCAGGTTCCGATATTACATTGATTGGAAATGTTCCTAATGAAGTAAGAGTGAAAAAGGTTGAACAGCTTGCAAAACAATATGGCTTTACGAGCGGAAATCTGTTAAATAAAAAAGGTGTGAGTATTAAGGATGGCACAGACTTTAGTGATAGAGATTATGTAAAAGCAGCACTTAATGGAAAAACCAATATTTCAGATGTCACATTAAGTAAATATACAAATACATATGGGATAAGCATAGCAGCACCACTTATATCATCTGGCAGGATTATAGGTGTGGTTTATTATAGAGCTGATGTTGATTTTATGAATGATATTGTAAAACACATTTCTGTAGGTCAAGGAAGTTATGCTTATATACTTGATGAAAATAACAATGTCATTGCACATAAAAATGAAAAATATATAATGAACGATAAGTATAAGGAGATGATTCCTAAAGATATTAAAAACTGTATATCTTCACAGAATGGCAGCATGACCTGTTCTTATGGCGGTGATAAATATATATGCGGCTATTCAAAGATAGATAAAACGGCAAATTGGCGTGTTGTTATAGCATCACCGGAATCAGCATATAATTCGGATATACTCAGATTTGTCAAAAAACTTGTTATAAGTGATATTATAGCACTTATAGTAGCCATAATAGTAGCACTTATAATAGCAAGAGTGATAAGCAGACCAATAGTAAGGGTGAAAAATCTATTGTCAGCATTGGCACAGGGAGATTTGTCAGTGCAGCTTAACGATACCAAAAATAAAGATGAGCTTGGCATACTTCAAAATTCGGCGGTATCGCTTAACAGGATGCTTTCGGATATGCTTACACAGTCGGGGGATGTTCTTTCAAAGATGGCAGCATATGACCTTACATCCGAGGATATGAGAGAATATCCGGGTAAGTTTAATGAGCTTGCAGCTTCGATAAATTCAATCAAGGCTATTCTAAGCAATATGATATTAAATATACAAAATTCATCTGTCAATGTTGACGGTGGTTCAAAGCAGCTTGCAGAGGCGGCTTCAATGCTGTCGGAGGGGACTATGGCACAGGCATCTTCATTACAGAAACTTGTTACGGATGTGGAAAATGTAGCACAGAATATAAATGCAAATTCCGATAAGACTATTTTTGTTAATGAAAGTCTTGGCAATCTTGACAGCGAGATAAAAGACGGAAATCAGAAAATGCAGGAACTTTCCAATGTCGTAAGAACAGTTGAGGAAATGTCCGAGGATATCAAAAAGATAGTAAATACGATAGACGGTATTGCTTTCCAGACCAATATCCTTGCATTAAATGCTTCTGTAGAAGCAGCAAGAGCAGGAGAGAGTGGCAGGGGTTTTGCTGTTGTGGCACAGGAGATTGGCACACTTGCCACAAAGAGCAGTGATGCTTCTAAAAAGACGGCAGAGCTTATAGAAAAATGCATAAAAGGAATAGAAAGTGCAAAAGAGTATGCAGATATAACCTCAGATTCACTTGCAAAGATTGTGTCAGATTCAAACAATATTGCAAATGCATTTGATGAAATGTCTAAGGCAAATGAGATACAGGCAAAAAATGCCAACGATATAAGAAATGAGATAGAAAACATATCACAGGTTGTCCAGTCAAATACGGCTACGGCACAGCAGACGGCAGCCTCAACGGAGGTTCTTTCAGAGCAGGCGGCGGCACTTAAGGATATGACGGGAAGATTTAAGGTTGATTACTAAAAATTAGTTTAACGATATCAGTAAAAGTTTTGAGATACCTGGCGGTTTACAAAAGCATATATATCATAATAAAAGATTAAGCTGTAAAAAGACATAAAAATATACTATTTATGACATTGTTATGGCTTGAAAATTTACTTTAATATAGTCAGGGAATTCAAAACAGTCTTAAATATTAAATTGCTAATTACAACCATATTGTAAGCAGCAATAGTGATGGAGCTGTTACATTATTATGTGGCAGCTTCATTGCGTATGTGAACGGTAAATAAAGATGACTTTTAGTATAGTCAGCAAAAAGTATCCTGTTTGCCGCAAAACGGCAGATTTGTTAGTTTTTTAATGTAAAACACAACTGATTATCAAAATGAATTGTTAAATAAAAAATGTTAATATAAATTAGGATGATACGTGGACTGACATCACACGCAGGTCGGGTGACATGTCGTATCGAAGGTAGAAAAAACAATATTTGGGCAAAACAATAAAATATGACAAAATAGGAGGCATTTATGAGGAAATCATTAAAAAAGATAATGACATTTGCTCTTTCGGCAGCAATGGCAGTTACCGGTATGTCAGGTACAAGCTTTGCATCTGCTGCAACAAAGACAAATGAAGGCGGAGCAGTTATGGCTTTATCAACAAACGAGGTTGAGACGCCTGACAATCCATCACCATATACAGACCTTTCAGCAGGTGAGATAATATCAGAAATGGGAACAGGATGGAATCTTGGAAATACATTAGAAGGACACCAAAATTATGCGGTTGGGGAAACTGTATGGCAGGGTGCAAAAACTACAAAGGCATTTGTAAAATATGTACATGATGCAGGCTTTAATACAATCCGTATTCCGGTCACATGGGGAAATATGATAAATGCAGACTATTCAATCAATGAAGAGTGGATGAACAGGGTTCAGGATGTAGTTGATTATGCTACAGCAGAAAATATGTATGTTGTATTAAATATTCATCATGACGGTACAGACAATAATTCAGATTATAAGGGTACTTATGGTGATGAAAAATATAGTCATGGCTGGCTTGACATTACATCTGATGATGAGACAGTATGGAGTGGAGTTAAGACAAAGTTTGCAGGAGTGTGGAAGACGATTGCAGAAAGATTTAAAAATTATGATGAGCATCTTATACTTGAATCAATGAACGAGGTATATATTCATGGTCAGGGCTGGACGGCAGATGCGGAGTCAATATCTAAACAGAACAAAAAGATAAATGAACTCAACCAGATATTTGTTGACACTGTGAGAGCAACAGGCTCTAACAATGCCAAAAGATGGCTTACGGTGTGTTCATTAAATACAAATATCAAATATGCATTAGGAAATTATTCAACAAGCTTTGAAATTCCAAAGGACAGTGCGGCAGGAAAAATTATGGTAACTGTTCATGATTATGATGCATATAACAAAAATTCGGTAAATGAAGCAACAGATGCATCGTATGCAAATCAGTTTAAACAGCTTAAGAGTAAATTTGTAGACAAAGGTGTGCCGGTGCTTGTAGATGAGTATGGTTTCCAGACAAAGATTATTCCGGATGCAAGAGCGTGCAAATTTGAGGGTGTAAACTACCTTGCAAAGAAGTACGGAATGGTTGTTGTTGCATGGGACAACAACGGAGCAGGCTCAGGAGAGTCGTTCAGAATTTTAAACAGATACTTTAATAAGCCATATTCCGTAAAGACGGTATCCGCTATTATGAGAGGATACTTTGTAGATACAGAGGCTCCTCAGTACAGATTTGATGCTTCTGACGGAGAACTTGCGATTATAAAAATGACATCTGTCAAAACAGATACAGATGATGTGACTCTTAAAGTTGGAGAGAAAAAGCAGATAACAGCAACAACAGAACCTGCCGGGAACAATGATGTAGTTCTTTGGAAATCTGATGATTCCAGTGTAGCTTCAGTTTACAATGGAAAGATTACGGCTACTGGTGTCGGAACAACAACAATCCATGCATATTCACAGGCAGATGCATATGACAGCAGTACAACGACAAAAGTTGAAAAGACAATAAAAGTAACTGTTGAAAAGACAGACCTTGCAAAAGCAACAACAGCTATTACTACGGATTTTGACTCATATAAACTTGAGGAACAACAGTCTGCATTTATAAATGCCATTGCGAAAGCGACAGACGGAAGTGCAAATGGTGCAGCAATAAGATATTCTTCATCAAATGAAAAGATTGCAACTGTATCACGCAATGGAAAGATAGCAGCAACAGGTACAGGTGTTGCAGTAATCTCAGTAATAACAGCAGATGGCTTTGAAAAGAGCATAAATGTGACTGTAGGTTCAGTTACGGAGAGTGCTTATGAGACAAACCTCGGACTTCGTCTATACTACTTTGATGAGGCTGCAAATTCATACAACTACACGGATGTTGCCACGGACAGAGTAGCTGTTAAAGCAGACGGTGAATACACATTGACGATAGATGCAGATAAGGATTTAAACGATATAGCTAAAAAAGCACTTGCAGATGCAAACGGAAATGCCTGCATTAATCACATAGCATCACTTTATATAATGGATGCAGATGTGGCGTCACAGAAACTTACAAAATCACAGGTTCAGAGTGGTAATATCATATACAAAAAATTTGTTGTTAATGACACTAAAGAAATTGAGATAACAAACAAAGAAGCTAAGTCAGTAATGAGTGGGACAACATTTGATACCGGAAATCCTTTAAATGTATGGGATGGTTCAGTGATTTCGTCAGGAATAGAGTCAAAGACAAGCAGCGAGGGTGCACAGTATCTTGACTTTGCAAGTGACTTAGGAAGTGTAAAAAAGATAAGTGTAACATTTACATTATCAGGACTTTCAAGTATGGCGGCATCCAAAGATGATGAACAGCCTGACAGCAAACTTGATGAAGATGATGACAATCCAAACAAAAATGACAACAGCAATAACGGAAGTAATGATAATAAGAATGACAATACAAACACAAGTGAAGCAAAGAATGTTAAGATTGGAAATGTTACATACAAATATATCAAGTCATCAAACAAGATAACAGGTGTTGAGTACGCATCAAACTCAAAGAAAGCATCACTTAAGACAGTAAGCATACCTGCAACTATAACAGTAGGAAAGACAAAATACAAAGTAGTAAAGATTTCAAATTCTGTATTTAAAAATGCAAAGAAACTTACTACGGTTACTATCGGTTCAAATGTAAAACAAATAGGAAAAGATGTATTTAACGGCTGCACAAAACTAAAGAGTGTTAAAGTAAACTCTAAAGTCATAACAAAAGTAGGAGCAAATACATTTAAGAAAACAGCTTCAAAGCTTGTGATAAAAGTTCCTTCGGCAAAACTTTCTTCATATAAGAAGATATTCAAAGGAAAAGGTCAGAGTAAAAAGGCTGTAATCAAAAAATAAAAAGAGTAATTTATTTATAAAAATTTGCAAACACCCTCTTATAATATGTTTTATAAGGGGGTGTTTGTGTTGAATGAAGTTTGTTTCTTAACGAAAGCAAACAGCGTTGACTGTATAGTTTTAAAGCAAGCTGTTCAAAAATGGGGATCAGTGTAAAAAATTTACTGTTTATTCATTATTTCCGGTTGAATTTGTGATATAATTAACTCCAAAATCCAGATGCGTTGCAGGAGAACAAGCTCTCCGGCATTGCGAATTTGTGATATGATCAACCAACAGTGTTAATTGGGTTACTGCTCACTTGCATAGCTTGACGGCAGTGTCAGGTATGTGAGTGGGCAGTAATGTCGTTTTTGCAAATCTATAACTGTACGGTAGATTTGCATATGTGTGCGTCGTACAGAGATTGGAAAATAAAAGATGAATTTTGAAGAATTATGTTTGGATACGCGTATATTAAGGGCAATTACGGAGATGGGTTTTGAGCAGGCGAGTCCTATTCAGGCACAGGCGATACCGGTTGCCATTGAAGGAAAGGATATGATAGGGCAGGCTCAGACGGGAACGGGAAAAACAGCAGCCTTTGGAATACCGCTTTTGCAAAGGGTAGATCCTCACAATAAGAAATTGCAGGCAGTCGTGCTCTGCCCGACAAGAGAACTTGCGATACAGTGTGCAAATGAGATGCGTAAATTTGCTAAATTTATGCACGGAATAAAGGTGCTTCCGATATACGGAGGGCAGGACATCACAAAGCAGATTCGTTCGCTGAAAGGTGGGACGCAGGTAGTAATAGGAACACCGGGACGAGTTATCGACCATATAAGGAGACATACATTAAAGATGGCAACAGTCGGAACGATAGTTCTTGACGAAGCTGACGAAATGTTGAACATGGGATTCAGGGAGGACATAGAGACGGTGCTTCAGACACTTCCTGAGGAACACCAGACACTCCTTTTCTCAGCAACAATGCCAAAGCCTATAATGGAGATAGCAAAGACATATCTTAAAGAGCCTGAGATAATCAAGGTTGTAAAGAAAGAGCTTACTGTTCCGAAGATAGAGCAGTATTATTATGAAGTAAATCCGAGAAAAAAAGCGGAAGTGCTTTCAAGACTTCTTGATATGTATGACCCTGAGCTTTCACTTGTATTCTGCAATACAAAGAGAAAAGTAGATGAACTTGTGGAGGATTTAAAAGGACGCGGATATTTTGCGGCAGG
>ERZ791842.820-NODE-820-length-21796-cov-7.58461_pt1 | contig 21796 bp, 9 predicted proteins | sample MGYA00509944_ERZ791842 | MGnify/ENA primary metagenome ERZ791842 (study PRJEB30046, sample SAMN00715263) | human gut metagenome | study: EMG produced TPA metagenomics assembly of the A metagenome-wide association study of gut microbiota in type 2...
CTTGGGAAGAAGTGACTACTGAACCAGTACAACATTCCAAGAACCGTCTACTGATATCGGTTATAAAAAGAAAAAGCGTCTAGCTAAATCAGGAAAAGACACACCCCCTTGATGAAACGGTCTTTACCTCAGCGTGTAACGACCTTTACCAAATAGTGTAACGACCTTTACCCAATAGCGTAACGACCTTTACATTAGCATGTAACGGCTTTTACACTATAGCGTAAACAATCGGTAAATACAATCCATTGTAAATAAACAAACTACATCATCGGTCAGCAAGTTCTATCACCTCCAAATCTTTAAACGTTCCCCCATCAACCGCAAAGCGTACCATCGTACGCACCTTATGGAAACCTTGAATGCCCGCAGCGCCCGGATTGATGTGGAGTACATCCAACGTCTTGTCATACTTCACCTTCAGTATATGCGAGTGCCCGCTGATGAACAGCTTTGGGGGACGCACCAGAATGCTGCCCTTGATGGAAGGGTCGTAGTTGCCGGGATAACCGCCGATATGCTTCATCAGCACCTCCGCCCCATCCACCGTGAAACGGAGAATCTGCGGATAGAGCTGCCGTATCTCCTGCCCGTCAATATTGCCATACACGGCACGGAAGGGACGGAAAGCCGCCAGCTTCTGTGCCACTTCCAGCGAACCGATGTCACCGGCATGCCATATTTCGTCACAGCCCTCAAAATATTGCAGGTACTTTTCATCCCAGTAGCCATGCGTATCCGATAATAAACCAACTTTTGTCATCTTTCCTTTGTTTATTAAGACAAAGGTAATTATATTTGGGAAGAATACAATGTGGTAATGTGCTAATATGCCACATTAACACCTTAACACCATGGACAACAGATATTTCAAACGTGACATCAGCTGGCTTTCCTTCAACTACCGCGTACTGCTGGAAGCGGAAGACGAGACATTGCCGCTATACGAACGCATCAACTTTATTTCTATATACTCTTCCAATCTGGAAGAATTCTACAAGATACGCGTAGCCGACCATAAGGCCATAGCCACCGGAGCCTCGCAAAGCGATGAAGAGACTATGCAGTCTGCCGCCGAACTGGTAGATGAAATCAACCAAGAAGTCAATCGCCAACTGGAGGAACGTATCCGCATCTACGAACAGAAGATACTGCCCGCCCTGCGGAAACATCACATCATATTTTATCAAAGCCGCAACGTAGAACCGTTTCACCGCGACTTTGTGCGCAGCTTCTTCCGCGAAGAGATATTCCCTTATCTGGCCCCGGTGCCCGTAAGCAAGGACAAGGTGATTTCATTCCTGCGCGACAACCGTCTCTATCTGGCCGTACGGCTTCATCTGAAAGGAGCTCCCGCCAGTTCTCCAAACCGTATCCAGTATTTCGTGATGAAACTGCCGTACAGCAAAGTGCCGCGCTTCATCCAGCTGCCCAAGGTGGGGAAAGACTATTATCTAATGTTCATTGAAGACATCATCAAGGCCAATCTGGATACCATCTTCCCCGGTTATGAAGTGGACAGCAGTTATTGCATCAAGATTTCACGCGATGCGGATATTCTGATAGACGATGCCGCCAATACCTCCGAAATCATCGAGCAGGTGAAGAAGAAGGTAAAGAAACGCAAGATAGGCGCCGTGTGCCGTTTTGTATACGACCGCGCCATGCCCCAGGACTTCCTCGACTTTCTGGTAGATGCCTACCGCATAGACCGCCGGGAGCTGGTGCCGGGAGACAAGCACCTCAACATGGAGGATTTGCGGCATCTGCCCAATCCCAACCAAAGCGTACGTCCCATCAAGAAACCCCAGCCCATGAAGCTGACCTGCCTGGACGAACGCGAATCCATCTTCCGCTATGTGGAGAAGAAGGACCTGCTGCTGCATTATCCCTACCACTCCTTCGACCACTTCATCCATTTTCTATATGAAGCCGTCCACGAACCCACCGTGCGCGAAATCATGGTGACCCAGTATCGCGTGGCAGAGAACTCCACCGTCATCAACACCCTGATAGCCGCCGCACAGAACGGAAAGAAAGTCACCGTCTTTGTGGAACTGAAAGCCCGCTTCGACGAAGAAAACAACCTCGCCACCGCCGAGATGATGAAAGCCGCCGGCATCAACATCATTTTCAGCATACCAGGACTAAAGGTACATGCCAAAGTAGCCCTCGTGCTACGCCGCGATAAGGAAGGGCGCAAACTGACAAGCTACGCCTACATCAGTACCGGCAACTTCAACGAAAAGACCGCCACCCTCTATGCGGACAGCGGACTATTCACCTGCAACCCAGTGATTGTAAACGACCTGCACAACTTGTTCCGTACTCTGCAGGGAAAGGAAAATCCAGTGTTCCACCGCCTGCTTGTGGCCCGCTTCAACCTGATTCCTGAACTGAACCGCCTCATCAATCACGAAATAGAACTGACCCGGCAAGGCAAGCAAGGACGGATTATCCTAAAAATGAATGCCCTGCAAGACCCCGCCATGATAGACCGCCTCTACGAAGCCTCGCAAGCCGGTGTAGAGATAGACCTCATTGTCCGCGGCATCTGCTGCCTCATCCCCGGGCAGGAGTACAGCCACAACATCCGCGTGACACGCATCGTGGATACCTTTCTGGAACATGCCCGTGTGTGGTACTTCGGCAACGGCGGCGCACCCAAGCTCTTCCTCGGCTCGCCGGACTGGATGCGGCGTAACTTGTACCGCCGTATCGAAGCCGTCACCCCCATTCTGGACCCGGACTTGAAGCAAGAGCTCATCGATATGCTATCCATACAACTGTCGGACAAACGGAAAGCCTGCTTTGTGGACGACCGGTTGCGAAACCGCTGGAAGTCGTCGCGACCGCAAAAGGAGAAGGTACGGTCGCAATATAGCTTTTACGAATACTTGAGAGAGAAAATATAAACAACTCTGCCCCAATATACCTCCGGCTCAACAGTCTTTTATAGGACACAGACGTACGGCAGTTCCTCCACTACGTGCTTGCCGAATGGTGAGGGTATCACTATAAGTCACTTCGCGCTCTTCTATAAGTATAGCAGCAGGACATGTCTCATAATCGGACTCAGGAGCATCACGATAAATAGTAGCCAGATAGCTTTTATCTGTATCGAGAAAAGACAGACTGATATTAGCCGTTCGTTCCTCATCTCCCGTGATACTGCCTATATACCAGCATCCCTCTCCTTTATCACAACGGGCAATAGTAACATAACTGCCAATGCATGCTTCCGGCACCACTGTTCTGCTCCAATCTGTAGGACAAGATACTATAAAATTAAAAGGTTCCGGATTAGCCTCGTAATTCTCTATTTCATCCGAAGCCATTTGTAACGGTGAATAGAGCACCACAAACAGCGCCAATTGTTTGGCCAGTGTGGTATGTACACGTGTCTGTGGCATTACATCGTTAACAAACCGAAACGTCACCGGTGTAAAGTCCATCGGGCCTGCCAACCCACGAGTGAAAGGCAATATTACGGTATGAGAGGGAGGATTTCCACCATCTACATCCCAAGCGTCCCATTCTTGTCCACGTACTCCCTCTTGTGTCATCAGATTAGGAAAAGTACGCTGCAAACCTGTAGGAATCACCGGTTCATGATTATCAATACAGATACGGTGACGGGCAGCAGCCTCTATTACCTTGCGATAATGAAGTACACCAAACTGACTGCTATGATATTCTTTCCCATCAAGCAAATCGCCCACATAACCCGTTTTTACTTGATGCACACCATATTTCTCATAGAACTTGAAACCATCTTCCATCTGATTTTCATAATTGGAAACATTACCGCCAGTTTCATGATGTCCTATCAAAGCTACTCCTTTGCTACGCCCATAATCAGTAATACGTTGTATATCAAAATCGGTATAAGGTTTTGTGAAACTAAACTTCCAAGTAGCCCAGTCTTCATTCCACCCTTCCACCAGTACACCTCCCAGGTTATTGGCAGCAGCAAAATCGATGTGACGCATTGTATTCTCTGTTGTGGCCCCATGATGGGGACCGGCATGCCAGGTGTTATGCTTCATGTGATAAGTCCACCAAATTCCAATATAGCGCATAGGTTGTATCCAGGAAGTATCGGTTATACGACAAGGTTCATTAAGATTTAACATGAGACGGGAAAGAAGCAAATCACCGGCAGATTCAGCCACTATCATTGTACGCCAAGGAGATACACGGGTATCGGTAACACGTACTTTCTCACCTGTACTCCAAGGTGTAAGAGCCGCACGTAATGTAACCGTTTTATTATCTTCAAGTTGTTCAACCGGCTTCAAGTTCATGGCAGCATAATCTGTAAGATTTGCTTCATGAATAGCCAAATAAAGGCTATCTGTTGTCTCAATCGTCACCGGAGTGCTTACCCATCCCATCTTACTAAGAGTTTTTTTCTCAAATAAGGCCTCGTAAAAACGAACTCCTTTCACTGGAATACTCCAAGCATCATAATCTGCAGGAAAAACGAATTCAGTCACTTCGTCATCAATAAGAAACTCTTGTAGCTGTTGCTGGCGCGGGAACTCATACCGGAATCCCATCCCATCATCAAAAAGACGAAAAATAATATTCAGTTCCCGCTCCAACGATGTTTCTTCCTTGAGGCATACCCTCAATTCATTATAATGATTTACAATTTCAGCCTCTTCCCCCCATACTGGTTGCCACACATCATTATGCGAATCATGCTTAACCTCTTTTAGAACGAAACCAGTCAAAAGATCTGGCGCATCCTTCAAAACCAATCCCAGACGTGAAGGAAGTAAAATATTCTTCCCCGCATGTCTTAAACAATATCGGGGAGCACCTTCTTCATCAAGTGTAAACTCTAAAGAAAGTTTTCCATTTGGAGAGGTCAACTTGATATGTTCCTGCTGGCATGAAATCATCCATAGGCCTAAACATAAAGCAAGTATAATCTGTAGCGTTTTTTTTAGTTTCATAGTCATTACCGAATTTAATTTTATATATCCAATTCTTATTTTATAAGTCTACTGACAAACAGTCCCTTTCCTTCCTCAGCCGGAATAACACAGAAGTTTACGAAACCACAGACAGACTCCGGTTCAAGCAACGTGGCAACCAAATTTCCTAAAGGTTGTGCCAAAGGTACCAACCAACTACCTATTGGAAGTTCTACATTATCTTCATAGACATCCGTTTCTACATTTACCGGATGAATCCCCTCCCATTCCTTCTCTGCACGATACAGACGGGTTACTTTGTAACGCTCAACTTTTGCTTTTTGTACACGGGTAACTTGCTCAATGTGTACACCCAACGCTCGAAGCTTACATACTGCTTCTGTACAGGGAGCATCGAGCAGATAAGCCTTAGGGCGAGTACGCATCAATTGAGGTGTTGCCTGCATGGCATCAAGGGTTGGCAGTTCAGTCTTAAACAGTTCATTGGCCTTATAATCGATAAAAGAGACTACATGACGTACAGTATCCGAAGTGAAAGTAACATATATCGGTTCAGTAGCTTTCAAGGTGCGCTTCCTGGCTTGTTCTATCTTACGTTTAATTGAAGCACGATGTTGCGCAGCAGTAACCAACGTTTGCCGTGCCACCAAGAAACCGCACTCACTACGACGTGCAAAACACTCCGGTCCCAATCCAATACCTCTTATTTCGACAAAAAGCGATACAGCTCCCGTCAATGCTTGAAAAGTAGAACTGGACTGCGGACTTTTGGCACCTTTTACAAGAACAAGGGAACCATCTGCCACACGAGGAGTAAAGTAGAAACCGGAAGCATAACCGGCACTATTTAAAACGACCTCTGCCTCACGACGAAAAAGTTCTTCAGACAGCGTACGTAAAGCTAAAGGCGCATTAAGATGTCCTGTAGGTAAAAAAAGTACATCAGCAGCATTTGCTGTCGGCACTCCACGTAATAAGTTAAACTCACGACGTAAAGGTGTATATTCATGAATATCAAGAGCTACGTCCGGATTCCATTGCTGATAGGACTGCTTCAACAGCAAAGTGACAGCATCCTCTAATTTGCTCTGATCGCGATTCAAATCGTAACCATCGGCCGAACGACGTTGCTGAATGGCATAACCATCAACATTGGCTATAGGAACCAAAGCCACAGCTATATGATTCAGCAATTCACGTCCTTCTTTTTCACAAAGTAAGTAACGGACAAGCATGCATACAGCCTCAGCACCTGCCGGCTCGTTACCATGCAGTGCCGCTTGAATCCATACCCTTACCTTCTTCTTGTCGGGAGTACCCAAATAAAGTACCGGAATGGTACGTCCTTGTTTGGTAACACCAATATTCTCCATATATGCCAAACCCGGAGAACGTACAACCAATTGTTGTAAATAGTCCTTTATCTCATCAACCGATGCCAATCCGCTACCGTAAGGTTTACTTAGAGTAGGTGTCTCACGGTCAAATTTGGGGTCAGGATAGAAACTTGCAGTTACTCCGGCAGGTTGCTTCGACTGATTTCTATTCCATAACACAAGATTAGCTAATACCACTTCTTGTGCTATCCTCTGTAAATAAAGAGCCGTTTCAGACGGTAGACCTGCATAATAATCGCTGCTAAAAGGCTCACCAAAAAAAATTGCATAAAAGACACAAGCCGCCAAATAACTGCCTGCAGGACTAGGATGGCTGCCATCAGAATTATACAACTGCAAACTTGGACACTCTCTACGTACACGTCTCCATGCCTCACCCACAGGAGCACAATAAGCATCAAGGACATCAGCCATTTCCAAATAGTTTTCCGTAAGTTGCTGCTGCATTCCTTCATAAGTATCATTATTACGCCCCCATGTCATATAACAGACACTTTTTCCTTTTGGGGCATAAAGACGGCGTAAACTATCTAACTGCGCCGCAGGATGGAATACATTCTTCTTTACCCATTCCTTTTCACGAGTAGGTGCCTTGCTCTGTTCCTGCATCACCATATAATCCCATCCTCCTTCACGAATCGCCTCTAATGTTTGCGTATTGGCTGCATGCTGTCTCAAGTACCAACCAGGGTTAGCAACCTGGCGCACTGATATTTTTTTTCCACATGAGGATGCTAACGATTGGACTTGCCATGGCAAACGATTAAAAAAAGTATAGCTGTTACCTATAAAAAGTACCCGTAAAGAATCTGTCGTCAATAATGGCACAGCTTGTTTCCCCATAGGGACAGCCTCATGCCCGATGCCGCACTCTTCTATCTTGCGCCAATGGCATTCCCAACCACGGGATGCAGCCAACTGGTGAATATAAAGCCAGAAACTACGCCCACGCTCCATACGGTTTCGTCCTTGTCGTTCAGCTTCAGGAGTCTTGCGTAGAAAAGACTCACGTATCGTATCTCCCAAAGCCAGCTGTAGTATGATAGGTTTTGACAAGTATTTTTTTATCTGTTCAGATGAAATATAGGGGATACCAGCCGTACCATAAGGATATGTCTGGGCCAAATCAGGAAAAGTATACCAACCGGGAGAACTTATAATAGCTTTTTCCACATAAGGACTATCGTGAAAAAGCATGAAACGCTGTACGAATTGCCCACCAGCAGAATGACCATAAATCATATATCCTTTGCGCATGCTTCCCGTAAATTGACGCACATATTCAAATAGTTTATCAACCAACACTGGTGTAATTTTTTCGGGAGCATTAGCTACTGTATGGGCAGCATTCATCACCCCCACCTCCTGATAGTCTGCCAAAGGATAAGATTTCAAATCAAAGTGAGGTATAAAAAGCATAAAACCCTTTCTCTCCGCTTCTTCTTTCCAACCGTCCAAAAGATAACGATAGCCGCGGTCTCCTCCTTCAAAGACAAATACAATAGGCATTTGTTTAATATCCCCCTGGGAAGGTATATAATAATGTACATCTACCGGGCGATCGGCAAAAGGAGGGTATTGACTATAAGTGAAGAAATGTTCACCTCTTGGCCTTTCCAAAGTCTGTTTCGCTATTGCAGATAAACAAATACAGAGGAATCCAATATAAAATATAATCAGCTTCTTCATAATTCGTACCTTCCCTTCTTTACTATTGTACCATCTTGCATTACAAATTTACCACGGGCAATGACATCTGTAAGCTGCAAATCTTCCGCCAAAAAACACAAGTCTGCATCTGCTCCTTGTGCCACAATACCTTTAGCTCGTAATTTCAGATTACGAGCCGGATTGGATGTTATCAATGTAATCGCCTGTTCCAATGGTACCCCCTCCTCATTGACTAATGCAACTACCTCCTTGAAATTTAAATTCAAAGGAGCAGGACGATAAGTTATTTCTCCAGTTTCAGGATTCACTCTGCGTACGCCACCATGGCCATCACTAGAAAAAGTAATGCGATCAAGGGGGACACCAGCTCGCAATGCACGTATCACACAACGATGGGGAGTATCAAACTTTGAGCCACCAGTCGAAAAATCAATCATTCCACCTAATTTACCAAATTCTACAGCCTGCATAAAAAGAGCTTCAGTACGTATCAGATGAGTAGGAGACAGATAAGATATCAGTGTAGGATAGTGACGAGCAATATTGAGTAAGGGCTCAATACCTTCCGGAAGTGCTCCCAAATGAATGTGGAGAATTCCTCCTTTACCAGATGTAAATCCCCCTAAACGTACCTGATGTATAATACGTAATATCTCTTGCTCTGTCGGAAACGGACTACGGTCATCACTCATCGCCAGCTTACAGCCAATAACTTTATCTATGAAGATAAGATCGTCAGCCACACTATTCATCAATGTTTTGGTAGGCAATCCGTAATAACTTGTCAGCATATAAGCCGACAATCCGTCATCGTCAATAGCTTTGGCCTTGGCATAAAGCGTAGTAAGTTCTTTGGCAAATCCATCAGTACCAAGCATACCCAATACAGTAGTAGTACCACATGCCACCAGTTCGCTCATAGTCACCTCGGGGACTAATGAGGCATAACCTTGTTGCCCTCCTCCACCAGTAATATGTACATGCTGATCTATAAATCCCGGAGTAACAATTTTACCTTGCACGTCAATAGTATGGCAAAATGATTCATTCAGTTCAATTGTCTTTGAAATATGCGCAATCTTTTCTCCGCATAGCAAAATGTCTGTTTTACCAAGATAGGCAGGAGCATATAAATTTGCATTCTTTATCAATGTAAACATAGCTGTCGATTAATTTTAGAAAGTGATAAGATGATAAAGTATCAAGAAAACAATTCCTCCTATTAAAGGAAATGTATTACGCCTTGCCAACTCCACTGATGACACACCGGCTACCCCGGCAATGGCAACAATGACTCCGGCAATAGGAGATGCGGCACGTCCCATGCTTGCCGCCAACTGCAAAGGAAGTATCAATGAAAAAACCGGCAAACCAAGCTGAGTGGCTATACCCGGCAATAAAGGACCAAATGAAAAAAAGGCTGCATTGCCACTTCCCATCAGCATGGCAGCTCCAAAAATAATGAGAGTAAAGATTGCGGCAATAGCTAATCCCGAAAGTCCGATATGAGAGGAATAACCCACCAATGAATCAATAAATCCCAAACCAATCAGTCCTTTAGAGAAAACTTCTGAAGCTACAATCAATGTTACAACTGAAGTAAACACATTTCCCATGCCTTTCCAAAAACTTGCAAAAACGTTAAAAGTAGTACGCACACTACGAGTATGAAACAACACAAATACCAATGATAAGAACAGAGAAAAAAGCATAGCAGTAGTGGTACCCAATGTTACAGTAGGCTGAAACAGTCCCACAAAAGGTGAAAAGAAAATGAGAAGAGCCAAAGGTAATACCGGGAGTAGCGCAAAAGCCAATGGAACATCCGGTTTTTCTACTAATGAGGTTGCAGTCACATTTGACACCTGCAATATGCCATCCTGCTGTTTCTTTGCATCTTTTTTATCAAAATAACGGTTATTGAAATAGAAGAGTACCATTACAACCAAGGAAGTAGGAATTACTAAAGGAAGTTGATGAGTGATGAAATATTCCACATTGGATTGTCCTATCAATTCGGCAGCCATAGCAGTATTTGCCGACCCCGGTCCCTGATCAAATAGAGTAGCAGCGGCAATGACTGACAATGCTGTAAGTTGACTTACTCCCAAACTAATTAAAACAGGATAAACCGAAGCCACAAGCAACAATCCTAATCCGGCAGCTGAAGGAGTAGTAATAAAAAGTAATTGTCCAATAGGAATAACTATAGTAGCCGCCAAATAAGGATAACGTCGAAAAAGACCTAATGGCTTCATGGAAATATAGACCAATGCATTAGTAGCCTTTATGTTATTCATGAAAGCTACATAACCGCCAATTGTCATTATCATAAACCCTGCACGCGCCAAATTAGAAAGAAAAACTTCCTCTATCATCCTTACCAAATCAAACACCACCATTCCCGTAGCTTTACTAGGTACTACCGAATGCACTTGCATGAAAAAAGCAGCTGTAAGCATTAATAAACCGGAAAGCATCAAAAGACCTTGAGGATTGAGCTTACGATAAAGACCTACCGCTGTAATCCCTACCATAAGAAGACTAAAAATGAAAGCCAATTCGGACATGATGTATCAAGATATTAAGTTTTTGTTTTCTTTTGAATATATGAATCTAAATCAGATATAAACACCGATATATACAAAGCCGTTTATATGCGGTATTTATATCTGACTATTATCTATCAATACCCCGGATTATTTTCCAAAGGATTACCAGTATTGGCATCAATGAATGATTGCGGCAGCGGGAAAAGGACAGGAGTTTCATATTCATCCATACCACGTCCTGCAATACCAGCTATCTCATTGAGTTCACGCATGCGACGTTTGAAATAGTTATTGGTATCACGTTCGTCACCACCATTTTCTTGGCAAACACGTACCAATGTATGACGACGTTCTTCCTCCGTAAGCAGTTCACGGCTGCGTTCATCAAGAATGAAATCCATACCACCGATTCTAAGATCATCTTCAGTAATACTTACAGCATTGGAACGATTACGTACTTTATTTATCCATTTAATGGCCTCGCCTACTTGATTACTCTTGTAAAGAGCCTCTGCATAAAGTAAATATGTATCTGCCAAACGTAAATAAACAATGTCCGCATAGTGTCCATCATTAGCTGCATTAGCCAAAATAGGTGGAGTATAATCCCATTTACGAGTAGTAGGCCAATCATATTTTTTAATGGAAGTAGAAGTTAGCATGGCTGCATTAACCGTAGTATCAATAAGTGCAGTACCACCTAAATCAAATACCTTGGTTACATTGCCGGCAGCATCTACATCATTAATACTCCATACGATAGCATTGGCAGATACACGGTCATCTTGTTCTCCCATTCCTTTATAATTGTACAAACGAAGTGCTCCTCTGGAAGGAACTACACGTCCGGCTCCCTTACCACCATTAGCTTGCCAAAAGACTTGTGCAAATGAACCTTCACCACCGTTATTGATATAGTCCGGATTATGCTGGTTTGTCTTTTTACAATCGCCATCATTAGCATAATAGTTCTTATAAGTTGTAGTCATATAGACATTTGCAGTACCATAGGCACTATTCTCCTCTTCTGTGTTAATGAAAGCCAGTAACACCTCCGTATTTCCATCAGCATACATAGGAGTATAAAATACGTCAATAAAAGGACATCCATCATTGGAAGCATTACTACCAAAGCGTTGATTTATAAGGGAATATTCTCCACTTTCCACTAATGGTTTCAGTACTGAAACTGCTTTTTCAGCATTACCTTCTGCCAAATAAAGTTCACCCAAATAGTGACGTGCCACAGCACCAGAGACTTTACTATTATTAGAAGTACGCAAAGGAAGGTTATCGACTGCAAACTGGAAATCTTCTGCCATCACTTCGCGAATACTACTCAAGGAAGCACGGTCCCAATCATCACGATAATTCAATCCTGTAATTTCTTGTGTTGAAAGGGGCACTGCACCAAATGAATAGGTAAGGTGACGGTAAGCCCAAGCACGGAAAAAGCGAGCTTCGGCCAACACCTCATTTTTACGATTTTCAGCATCAGCACCACTTCCCCAGTTAATGCCATCATTGTCAGCTCTTGAGATAACCATATTGGCAGTGTTGATGATACGATATCCCCACTGGAAAATATTATTCCAAATAGCAAGATCAGTGTAAGTTATCTCTTTGGGATTGTAGAGGAACTTCATTTCCGCATGACTATTATTGGCCCATGAATTATCTACCCCTCCACCCCAGGCAGAATGCAGACAGAGCGCAATACTTCCTCCCATTGCATCAGCACGGCGATACTCTGCACGCATAAGACCATAAAGAGGCGTTATCATCGATTTAAATCCATTGTAATCTACAAGTAAATTTTCAGGATAAAGTGCATCACGAGGATCTTCCTTAAGAAACTTATCCTCATTACAGCCGCCCATAGTGAGCAATAATACTGTAAACACTAAGACATTGAAATATGTTATTTTTTTCATATGTGCAATTTCATTTTAGCTTTTTATGATATATTACTCTCATCAAATATCTAACTTTAGTCCAAAAGTGAACGAACGTACTGGAGGAGCAGCCAATTGATCATTGAGAAATTCCGGTTCCATACCTGTCCAGCCAGTTATTGTAGCCAAATTCTTAATGTTCATGTAAAGATTGAGCCGTTTGATGAAAGTACGACGCAACCATTGTTGTGGGAAATTATAACCCAATGTAACGTCGGAAATACGTAAGAAATCTGTCTTTTCATAGAAACTGGCTCCCTCTGGATTCACATCACTATTCAAACTATTTTTCGGATAGCTATTCGTAGGATTCTCTGGAGTCCAAAAATCCACCAAAAAGCGGTTCTGGCGATATGAATTATGGCTTGTATCATACAAGGCATTCAGATGGGTTTGTCCTAACTGAGCCGTTAAGAACACACTCAGAGTGAAGTTTTTGTACTCAAAAGTGTTCATCAAACTCATATTTACTTTAGGAATAGCCGACCCTATAATAGTCTTATCAGCCGTTGTAATATCGTTACCATCTACATCAAGGTATTTCACATATCCAGGATACGAATTACGATAGTTAGGATCTTGCTGCCCTGTCGGGTTAGACGGATCAGCAATCTGCCATACACCGATAATTTTATAATCATAGTTCACATTGATAGGTTCACCAATAAACCACTTGGAAGCCACATCATCAACCGGCTTTCCATTAGCATCATACAAACCAACATCTACAATCTCCGAACGATAGTGTGAGAGGTTGAAAGAGGTGCTCCAGCTAAAACTCTTATGTGTAATGTTATTAGAAGTTATCTGGAATTCAAAACCACGATTACGGGTCTGTCCACGATTCTCAGTAATAGAGCCAGTACCATTAATGGTAGGAATAGAACGGGAAAGCAGCAAATCTTTGGTTTTAGACCAATAAATATCAAATGAACTCTGAATACGTCCATTCCAAAGTGCAATATCAAAGCCAGTATTAATAGATGTAGTAGTTTCCCAACCTAAACCGGGCGAAGCTAACTTCGACGGATAGAAACCAAACTGTGCAGTATGATCATCATTCAGATAATTGTAAGTTGAAAGATTAGGTAGTGTACTATAAGCACTGATAGCCTCATTGCCATTTTTACCCCATGACAAGCGATATTTCAGATTGCTAATGGTTTCACTTATAGGCTTGTCTTTAAAAAAAGATTCATTGGAAATATTCCATCCAATAGCGGCTGAAGGAAAAACGCCGAATTTAGAACTTTCACCAAAAGCGGAGTAACCATCACGACGAGCAGTAAGAGTCAACAAGTAACGATCATCATAAGTATAATTCAAACGCCCCATTTGTGAAATATGATTTTCTTTATAATAATTGGAATTACCAGACATTGTGGCAGCTTTAGAAATCTGGTAATAATACATCACATCATTGGGAAAATTCTTACCTTCCATTGTATTCTGTTCATATTCCTTGCTTTGAGCAGAATATAATCCTGTGAAAAATATACGATGTTTACCAAATTCACGTTGATAAGAAATAATATTCTCCAAAATCCATTCTTCTGAATGCCAGTCATCAGTATTCAATACGCCATTAGCACTAGCTCCTTCGTAGGTATCCAAACCTTGATAATTCTTATAGGAGCTGTTTTGGTAAGTGAAGCCTGTATTCAATTTATAGCTCAGCCCTTTAATAAAGGGAAACTTTACCTCAAGCACATTATTAGTGATAACCTTTGCACGGATATCTTTTGTCTTATTATTAAGAGATCCCAACGGATTAATGCTGAAAGCTGAAGAGGAGTCCTCAGTAGCAGAAAGTGTAAGTGAACCATCCTCGTTATAAGCACGTCCCAACGGAACTTGTTTTATAGCCCGCCAAAAAGAAGCACTGCTACCACTACGATCGTAGCGACCTAACTGTGTAGTAGTAGAAAATTTCAACCAACTATTAAACTCCTGATCAAGATTGAAACGTACATTATAACGCTTGAACTCATTGCCTACCGCAGTTCCTTTCACATCCGTATAGTTCAATGAAATGAAATAGCTGGTTTTGTTAGCTCCACCACGGAAAGAAAGGTTATGCTGTTGTTTTATACCGGTCTGTGTTGCCAACTTCATCCAATCAGTACTCTGACCGGCAGCATACATAGCTAATTCAGTAGGAGTAAAGTTATCTAACCAAGGTTCAGGATTCTCTTCTGTAGGAGGAGTAGTATTGGTAGCCTTGAAAGCTTCAGATTTATACTTATAGAATTCTTTGCCATTCATCATACGAGGTAAATTGATAGGCTGGTCAATAGTAACATAAGTATCGTATGATACCGTCAATCTGTCTTTCTTACCGCGCTTAGAAGTAATAAGGATTACACCGTTAGAACCGCGAGCACCATAAATGGCTGCTGAAGAGGCATCCTTCAATACTTCTATACTCTCTACATCATTGGGATTGATTTCCGACCATGGACCATCAAAAGGTATTCCATCAAGAATAACAAGAGGTTTATTATCGGCCGTAATGGAGTTGTTACCACGAATACGTGTAGTAGTAGACGAACCTTCAGCATTACTACCCGTCACACTAATATTCAATCCTGGAACTGCTCCTTGCAAAGATTGAATCAAATTAGCTTGTGGGCGACTTTCAAGTACATCCGAGTTAACTGAAGCAACCGAACCTGTAAGATCACTTTTGCGCTGTACACCATAACCTACTACTACCACCTCATCCAGTGCCTGGTTATCTTCTTTCAGTACAATCTTTAACGATGATGCGTCTTTCGCCTGCAATGTCTTGGATATATACCCAATGAAACTTATCTCCATTACCGCCCCCTTAGTCACTGAAGCGAGTTTAAAGTTTCCTTCTACATCGGTAATGGTGCCCGTACCCGTACCTTGTATCACTACATTGGCACCGATTATCGGTTCTCCTTGTTCATCTGTCACATTTCCGTTAATATTCCATGTCTGTGCATGAAGTGAGCTTGAAAGTGACAGCATCCACATAAGACAGACAAGCAAAATACCACTTGCGTCTCTCGATTTTTGTCTGGTTTTCATAAATTACATTTTTAAGTTAATAGGAACTTGTGTGTAAAAAATCTCGAGAGCAAAATTAGACAATGTAACAACCGATTATATTCACAGGTAGAGGATTTGGTAAATTCACAAAGTTATATATTACTGATTATCTTTCAATTACAGACAGACTCAATAGATTTTCAGTAGTGATTTAAATTAAATCGGTAATCAAAAACATGTATATAGATAATTGCCATTCGATAGTATTAAGCTATTGAATGGCAATTATCTATATACATGTGGGTAAAAAATGAGAGAAACGCTCAGTCTTCAAATTACTTTTTACAAACCTCTTTCACAGCTCGAAGAAATTCCTCCTTACTGAGCGAAGATTTATTTAAAGTTATAGAACGATTATTATATACGGTTTGCAGTGAACAGTGCAAAAATTCTGCAATCTTCTCACTATCCGTTACCCCCATTCGTATCAAAGCATGAATACGAAGTTCTGTATTAAGCCGCCCAGACTTCACTTCAATATGTTCTTCGGGACGTAGCAAACTATTGAAGTGCTCTACAAAATCAGGGTATAAATGTAGAATAATGGAATCAAATTTCTCATAAAAATCCTTCATTTCATCGCTCATGGTAGAAGTAGAACTAATCATCTTCTTTAAATCTTCAAGTTGCCCAGCCTTTAATTTACGGTTTAACTTTTTACGATACTCCTCCATACGGCAAATATAGGATGAACAAAGTTTGAATACCTGACCAATATACTCCTCCTTAATATAATTTGTGTCACGTAGAACCAAATTGAGCTTTTGCAGTTCACTATTAAGACTCTTCAATCTACCATTGGCCACATGTAGCTCAACCAAAGCTTTCCTACGTCTTCTTGTTTGCCTTCTCAAAAAGAAAAGAGCTATCAGCAATACAATAGTGAGAAAACTAATAAATAAAAGGAATAGCTTTAGCTGCTTCTGTTGCATATGATCACGTTCAATGTAGCTTTGATGTATCCTTCTCTGCAACTTCTGCTGATGAAGCAGTCGTACACGGCTCTTAAAAGTTATACCGATATCAGAACAATAAGTACTATAACGATAGGCTCGGTCCAACTGACCTTGTTCATATAAATAGGAAGCCAATGCATACAACGAACCAATATCACGATTCACAGCATATACATCAGCAATACCTGAGAGAATCATATTTTCCAGCCACTTGGTATGGTTGTGTTCTTTTTCATAAAGTAGAGCCAAGTTATAAGCTAAAATAGAATAATTACGACTATTAGGTAGAAGACGTTGTTTTTCCTTTTCCAACTCATCCCTAATGGCAATACGTTGTGCACCGGGAACATCTTGATATTTCCACACACGGCTATAAAGGTAGCGTGGCTCGTCAGGAGTGGCCGTCTGCAATACTGAATCTGAATATAACGCATAAAGTTGACCATAATGCTCATGTAATGCATCATCACCTAATGAATAGAGTTGCAACCGCGAGCAGAGAGTACGCATCTGACCATAATAACGCGAACGTAAGTAGCGAGGCATACTGGAAGAACAGAGTGAATGCATTACTTCAGAGGCTTGACTAAGCAAGCCATTAGCCGTATAAACAAAACCAATACCTAATAAAGATTCAATCTCACGATTCTTATCATGATATTGTCGTGCTAAATCAAGGCTTTGTGTAGTATACTTCATAGCCGAATCTGCATCATACACGCGATATTCTTGATAAATAGCCTGATTAAGTTCATACTGTTTCTCAAATGCCTTAGATTGTCTTAGTGAATGCTTCAACGCCTCTATTCGCTCCTCTTTCTGCAAAATAAGTTTATCAGAATTATCTATCAGACTATCTAATTGAGTAAACAATGCCTCATTTGCCTTAGCAGCACTATCTGAGATATGCTGCTTGCATCCAGCACAAAAAAACAAATATAGTAAGAAGAATAGGTTTAAACAAAAATGGTTTTTCATATTTCTATACTCGTTGGTAGAATTCATTTATTTAATAAATGAATTAAAAAAGTTACATACATCTTTGATTTTTAATATCAAAGTTCTAATTACAATCAATTCTACACACAACTTGTATGCAATATTCGCAAGAATTCTCGACATCTGCAAACAATTAACTAGTAATTTGGCTGCTTAACATAGAAATAACCAAATACGAAACACAAAAGCATCCACTCTTCTATTATACTTATATTGTTACTCTTAAATGCTTAACATTAATGATTATTGGGAGAATAAGAGCAATCGCTCTTAGCACAATACCATTCTATTCCAAAACATTTGTAACATTTCTGTAACATGTATGACATTTCCCTGCAACACCAAACTCTTTCCTTTGCAGCCGGAAATAAAATACATGTCTATGGAAACAATTTATCTGGGTATCGTCATCTTTCTGTTCGTACTCGCGATTTTCGACCTCGTGGTAGGTGTCAGTAATGATGCGGTCAATTTTCTTCAGTCGGCTGTCGGAGCAAAGGCAGCATCTTTCAAAACCATACTGTTCATTGCAGGCATTGGCGTCTTCATCGGTGCGGCACTCAGCAATGGCATGATGGACATTGCACGACACGGCATCTATCAACCGGAGCACTTCTACTTTGCCGAAATCATGTGCATTCTGCTTGCCGTCATGTTGACGGACGTCGTGCTATTAGATGTCTTCAACACTATGGGAATGCCTACCTCCACCACTGTATCCATGGTGTTCGAACTGTTGGGAGGTACGTTCGCACTGGCGCTCATCAAGGTCTATAACAGCGATACATTGGGACTGGGCGACCTCATCAATACAGACAAGGCACTGTCTGTCATCATGGCCATTTTTGTATCCGTAGCCATTGCCTTCTTCTTCGGTATGCTGGTACAGTGGCTGGCACGTATCGTGTTCACCTTCAACTACAAGAAGAACATGAAATACAGCATCGCGCTGTTCGGTGGTATAGCTGCCACCAGCATCATCTACTTCATGCTGATAAAGGGGCTGAAAGACAGCTCATTCATGACCCCTGAAAACAAGCAATGGATACACGACAATACCGCATTGCTGATAACCGGTTTCTTTGTATTCTTCACCATACTGATGCAGATACTGCATTGGTGCAAGATAAATGTCTTCAAAGTAGTGGTTCTGATGGGTACTTTCGCCCTCGCTCTTGCCTTTGCCGGCAATGACTTGGTGAACTTTATCGGTGTCCCCCTCGCAGGATATTCCTCATTTATTGACTATACAGCCAATGGTACGGCCGCCGGCCCCGACGGATTCCTGATGTCCTCACTCCTCGGTGCAGCCAAAACCCCGTGGTATTTCCTTATCGGTGCAGGCGCCATTATGGTTTATGCACTCTGCACATCCAAGAAAGCCCACAACGTTATCAAGACTTCCGTGGACCTTGCCCGCCAGGATGACGGTGAAGAGAACTTCGGAAGTACCCCGATAGCCCGTACGCTGGTACGCTTCAGCATGACTCTGGCTAACGGAATATCCAAAACGATGCCCGAAAGCAGCAAGCGGTGGATGAACACACGCTTCCAGAAGGATGAAGCCATCATAGCCGACGGCGCCGCTTTTGACTTGGTTCGCGCCTCCGTCAATCTCGTATTGGCTGGTCTGCTCATCGCCTTGGGAACTTCCTTGAAACTTCCCCTTTCCACCACTTACGTCACCTTTATGGTAGCCATGGGTACATCGCTTGCCGACCGTGCCTGGGGACGTGATTCGGCGGTATTCCGCATTACGGGTGTGCTCAGCGTTATCGGCGGTTGGTTCATCACTGCCGGAGCAGCGTTCACCATCTGTTTCTTCGTAGCACTGATTATCCATTTCGGCGGTACGGTTGCCATCCTGGCACTGATTGGTCTGGCAGTCTTCATGCTGATTCGTAGCCAAGTGATGTACAAAAAGCGCAAGGAGAAAGAAAAAGGCAACGAGACCCTGAAACAGTTGATGAAGAGTACGGACAACAATGAAGTCATCGAATTGCTCCGCAAGCATACCCGTGAAGAACTGGTGAAGATTATGGAATTCACAGAAGAGAATTTTGAACGTACCGTCACTTCCTTCCTACACGAGAATCTACGCGGACTGCGTCGTGCCATGGGCTCAGTAAAATTCGAAAAACAACTCATCAAGCAGATGAAGCGTACCGGAACACTTGCCATGTGCCGTCTCGACAACAATACCGTACTGGAAAAAGGACTCTATTACTATCAAGGCAACGACTTTGCCAGCGAACTGGTGTACAGCGTAGGCCGTCTTTGCGAACCTTGCTTAGAGCACATAGACAATAACTTCAATCCGCTGGATGCCATTCAGAAAGGAGAATTTACAGACGTAGCCGAAGACATCTGCTATCTGTTACAAGTATGCCGCCACAAGCTGGAAACGAACAATTATGATGAACTGGAAACAGAGATTCGCAAAGCCAACGACCTCAACGGACAGTTGTCTCACCTGAAACGCGAAGAGCTGCAACGCATCCAAAGCCAGAGCGGCAGCATCAAAGTCAGCATGGTATACCTGACTATGATACAAGAAGCCCAGAACGTAGTGACCTACACCATCAACCTGATGAAAGTAAGCCGCAAGTTCCAAGTAGAAAAAGAAGAGTTATAAGTTATGAGTTATAACGCATGGTACATAACATGCAACTTATAACTCATAACTCCTTAAGCCCCATCTTCTCCGCCCGTTGCAACATAAATGCACGGGCGGCTTCGTATTCATTGGGAATGATGCCGTCCAAAATGGCATCCTTAATGGCACTCTTCAAGGCACCTACCTGCTGGCAAGGAGAAAGGCCGAAAGTCTTCATGATTTCTTCACCACTGACCGGAGGCTGGAAATTACGGATACGGTCGCGTTCCTCCAAATCCTTCAGCTTCTGGCGTACCAACTGAAAATTATTAAGGAAGCGTTTCTTACGCTCCATATTCTTGGAAGTAATGTCGGCTTCGCACAGTGTCATCAGGTCGTCTATATCATCACCTGCCTCAAACAAGAGACGACGCACTGCCGAGTCGGTCACTACATCATCCGCTATCACAATGGGACGCATGTGCAGGCTCACCATTTTCTGCACATATTTCATCTTCTCATTCATAGGGAGCTTCATCTTGCGGAAAATATCGGGTATCATCTTCTCGCCAATGAAATTATGGTTATGGAACGTCCAGCCCGCACGGGGTTCCCAACGCTTGGTGGCAGGCTTGGCTATATCATGCAGAAGAGCTGCCCAGCGTAGCCAAAGGTTGTCGGTCTTCTTGCTGATGTTGTCGAGTACTTCGAGCGTATGGTAGAAATTGTCCTTATGGGCGCGTCCATTGCGCGTCTCCACGCCTTGCAGCCTAACAAGTTCCGGGAATATCAGTTCCAGCAGACCACAGCGGTCCAGCTCAATGAATCCCTTAGACGGAATAGGTGACAAGATGATTTTGTTCAGTTCGTCTGCAATGCGTTCTTTGGAGATGATGGAGATGCGTTCGCGATTACGCTCCAGAGAATCGAATGTCTCATCGTCAATATAGAATCCCAGCTGGGTGGCAAAACGGACACAGCGCATCATGCGCAAAGGGTCATCACTGAAAGTTATATCAGGGTCGAGGGGAGTCCGGATGGTCTTTTCCTTCAAGTCTCCAATACCGCCAAAGGGGTCGACCAACTCGCCATAACGCACCCGGTTCAGGCAAACAGCCAGTGCATTGATGGTAAAATCACGGCGGTTCTGGTCATCCTCCAATGTACCGTCCTCTACAATAGGCTTGCGGGAATCGTGTGTATACGATTCTTTTCTTGCACCCACAAACTCAACTTCCGTACCATAGTACTTCAATTGTGCCGTACCGAAATTCTTGAAGACGGAAACATGCGCCCCACGCCCCAGACGCTTACCCAGCGCCTCGGCCATGGCAATGCCACTGCCTACCACCACCACATCAATATCCTTGGAAGGACGTTGCAGGAAAATATCACGTACATATCCACCGACTACGTAACATTCCAATCCCAATTCATCAGCCGTTTCGGATATCCGCTTGAATATATCATCACTAAAATATTGCTTCAGTTCTTCTGCCGTCAAATCTATCATAAATAATGCGCTAATGTAATGAATACGCAAATGTGTTAATGGTCTATTAGCACATTTGCACATTAAAATGCTGCAAAGATACAAATAAAATCCGAGAAGCTCACTCCTTTTGGAGGAATATTTTCAATCATGG
>ERZ791842.834-NODE-834-length-21473-cov-5.68055_pt1 | contig 21473 bp, 18 predicted proteins | sample MGYA00509944_ERZ791842 | MGnify/ENA primary metagenome ERZ791842 (study PRJEB30046, sample SAMN00715263) | human gut metagenome | study: EMG produced TPA metagenomics assembly of the A metagenome-wide association study of gut microbiota in type 2...
CTTGCTTCTTTCAGCGTCATATAATCCATATAGTTTCCCTCCAATATGGTTTATTGTATTTCTTCTGCTCGAAGAATACAAGGCAGGAAATATGAATAATAAAGTGCAAGTCATATCCAGAAAAAGCCATGTACCGGAAGAAAGAGGCCCAACGCCAGCGGAAAAGATACCTCCTGTCTACGCATTTAGGGCGGTAAAAGTCCATGAAAATCAAGGGTTTTTCCGCATGGTCGGCAGGCAGGTGGATAAAGTTATCCTGTTCCCCTCAAAACGGGGGTCTAAATGCGGGAAAATGGACAAAAAAGAAGCGCCGGGACAAAGATAACTTTTCAGTTCTTTGTCCCGGCTGAATTTTGGCATGGACACTGATTTTGTGCAGTGCTATAATTTGAGTAAATAAACGAGATCGGGGTTATTATCCATGAATGAAAGAGAAAAGATTATCCGGCGTTGGTTTGATATGTGGTTGGAGCAACAGGATTTTGGAATAGATGAAATTTTTACAGAGGATGTTCTATATACAGAAAGTTGGAGTCCCCAATATTGCAATCGAAAAACTGTGAAGCACTGGTTTCAGGAATGGAATACCCGTGGCAAAGTCGTTGCTTGGGAAATTAAACAATTCTTCCACAAGGAAAATCAGACAATCGTTGAGTGGTATTTCAAAAATGAAATGGACAATGGGAGCATAGAAGAATTTGACGGAATCTCTTTGATTGAGTGGACAGACGAGAACAAAATTAAGTCATTAAAAGAATTTGGGTGCAATCTGAATCATTATAATCCCTATGAGTATAGTGATACGCCCCAGTTTAGAAATGAAAAGGCAAGCTGGTTTTGATTTGTGCTTTATTGCAAAAAAAGAAGCGCCGGACGCAGAGGCTTTGACACCTCCACGCCCGGCGTTTTGCTTATTCGTCTGTGAAGTGGAACCGCTGCGCCGCAAAGTCGGCGTCGCTCATGGCGTCCAGCTTATCGGCGGTCTGGCAGGCCAGCGCCGCCATTTCCTTGTCCATGTCCGGCAAAGCTGCCCGGAGATTTGCCGCCGTCCTGCGGCGGTCGGCATTGTGGTACAGACAGATCAGGTTTTCTTCTTCCACGGTGAAATACATTCCTCATACCTCCATTTCTTTTGATTTTTCCCGCGCCGGTGGCTTCTTTTTCTGTTCCTCCTTGGCGGCGGCAAGCTGCGCCCGGATGGACGGTTTCTTTTGTTTCTGCGTCGTCTTTCGGGTCTGCTTGGGCTTTTTAGCCTCCGCCTTGGCTGCCTCGGCCACATCCAAAAGGGAAATCTGTTCCCCGGCTTTTGCCCTTGCTTCCAGTTCCTCCATAGACGGGGCGTTGTTCATCATACCGTCGATCATGTTGTAGTTCTGCTCGGTGGACATTTCCGCCGTCTTGATATGGCTTTCTGGCTGGGCGGGGATGGCAAAGGCCCTTGTGCCGTTTGCCATAATAAGATACCTGCCGTCCTCCGACTGATGGTGGAATCCATATCCGGCGGCCTCCATCTGTTCCCGGCTCCTGTCGGTCAGATAGAAACGGCCTCTCGGCGTCTGGATTTGTTCGCCGGTCATGCACTCGTCCGGCGTAAGCTGCTTTTCCGGCTGGGCAAAAAACTCCGGCACCTGTCGGTAATCGGCCCCCTCGTCCACATAGTAGGCGGTCTGTTTCCCATCCTGCCGGAACACCACAATATCCCCCATCGAGAGGGAATGTCCCTTGTAATCGGCGGGATGTTCCATGTTGAAGCGGCGGTAAATCTCGTCCAGAGTGGTGTCCTTGTCCAGCGGCGCGGTGTAGACAAGCTGGTAATTCTTCCTGTCCACCGAAAGCCCATCCGCCTGCAAGTCCTCGTAGGAACGGTAGCGGAAGTCGCGCCCCTCCGGGCCGGGCGGCACTTGGTAGATGGAAAAGTTGGGCTGCGCCGGGGCCTCATAGTCAGAGGCAACATATTCCTCCACCGTCAGCCCGGCAGCGGCGGCCTCCTGTTCCAGCTCTGCCTCGATCTGTTTTTTGTAGTCCTGCAAGCTCTGGCCGAAGTCGGAAAGCTGCGGCGGCTCCGGCAAGTGGTACTGGCTCTGATTGAGAAGCGGGCGGCACTCCTTTACATAGTCCAAAACCGCGTTGAAATAAGCGGTCTGTTCCGGCGTCAGGGTTTCCCCGGATCGCAGGGGACGCCGGGCCTCCTGCTCCATAGCGGCCAGATTGCAATGCAGCTCCATATACGGAACAAACTCATGCAGCAGCATATCCCGCTGGGCTTTGTCCGCCTCCCATGCCTCCGGCCCCTCATGGTGCAGCACATGGTTTTTCCAGCTTTCATCCTGTGCGTAGTATTCGTGATAGCCCCGGATATGCTGGATCAGGGAACCGTCCCCGTCGCCAAAGTCCTGCCGCCCCTCGTAGCTGTCTGGCTGACCCTGCATGGTAAAGTCAATGCGGAACTTGGTCTTGTCGTACCAATGGCCCGTATAGTCCGGCTGCTCCCGGTCATGGCGTCTGGCGCTGTCCAGCTCCTTAAAAACGGCCTCGGCTTCATGCAGCGGCATTTGCTGGCCGTCTTTCAGATGGGGGCTTTCACTCCAAAGGATCGTGACAACCGGCTCCGCTGCCGGATTCTGCGCGATCTGCCGCTGGGCGTTGGCAACGGCAATCTCACTTTCGATCTCGCTTTTCACAAAGGAATCCATCTGGCCCTTTTGCAGCTCGTAGCCCTGTTCACACAGGCAGTTGATAAGCCCGATCACCTTGTCGTTATCGCCCACGGCCTCGGCATAGGCCACGATCAACTGCCGTTCTTCGCTGCCCAGACGCGGGGCGTTTTTCTCTGCCAGCTCAATCAGGGCGGCGGCCCGGTCAGCCGGGGACGCCTCCGGCATGAACGGCTTTCCATTCAAAAGGCCGTCGATCCCGTTCCATGCCTGCGGCCGGGGAATGGCGTTGGCCTGTTCGGTTGCTTCCAGAAAACCGTCCAGCCTGTCGCCGGTCAGGAGTTCCATTGCCCCAGCCGGTAGCTCATGGATGGCAAGGATTTCTTTTCCGGCTTCCGCAAGGGACAGGTCGGGATTGTCAAGCTGGCCTCCGTCCAGTTCCTTGTAGTCGGGGCCGTACAGCGTGTAATCATAGCCGGTTTCCGATGTCTGGATATACAGGTAATCGCCGCTTTCCAGACGGTAGGCGGCCTCCTGCGGGGCTTCTGCCTGTTCCAGCGTTCCATCCCTGGCAATGGTAAAGCCCTGCGCCTGCGCCGCCTCCTTGGTTCCCTGCGACACTTCGCCGGTGGATTTCAAATCCGCTTCAATGAGGGTTTGCAGCATGGCTTTTACGCTGTCGGTCATTTCCTGCTGTTGCTCCGGGGGCAGCTTGGAAAATGCGCTGTCCGGGTCTGGCTGCTCGGCGGCCCGTTCTAACGGCGCGGCCTGCGGCTGTTCCTGCTGGGCCTGCCGTTCTTTCTGAAGCTGGGCAAGGTGGCCGTCAATGGTGCTAATCAGTTCATGGGCGGTGGCCCGGATGGTTTCAAGGGAGGCTTTCAGCTCTTTCAAGTCCTTGCCGGAACTCCAACCGGCCACATAGCCAAAGGAATAGTCGGAGGTGTCCAGCCCGTAGTGCTGGCAGACGGCATAGGCCACACTTTCGGCCTGCACCTCGCGGGTGCGGCTGTCGGGGCGGTCGGCCTGCTCTATGGCCGGGGCTTCCGGGTCGATGGCGTGGAGCTTGGAATGGGCGATCTCGTGGATGGCCGTCTTTAGGGTCTGTAATTCGCTCATGCCCTCCTGAATGGCGATCCGCTTTTCCGTCAGGTGGTAGTAGCCGTGGGAACCGCCCGGAATGTCCTCAAAACCAATGGGAACCGGGGAGGTCTGTTCCAGCGCCTTGAAAAATTCCCCGTAGCGTTCCACGCTGCCGGTCAGTTCTTCCACGCCGATAGAGGGCAGCGGTTCCCCCTCGGTCTGGCTCACATCAAAGACAGAAACGATCTTAAAGGCCGGAACCTGTATTTCCTGTACTTCGGTAACAGGCTTTCCGTCCTTTCCCATCACCGGCCTGCCCTGTGCGTCCAGCTTTTGCACTTCCTTTTTCGCCTTGAACGGGGCCGGAGCCAGTATCTTGATAGCCTTTTCGCCTTTCTTTACATTACGGTGAAAATCGTCCCGCCACTTGTTGTAGCCTGCCACAAGCTGTCCGCCCTGCATGGCGATCAAGAGGGTATTGTTGAAGCTGTAACTGTGGAACTTGGACATGGTGGTGAGATAGGCTTTGTAGCGTTCACTCTCGAAAAGCTCCTGTATGCCGGTTTCCAGCCGGTCGGTGATCTCTTTCATGCGCTCGGCGCTGTTCTGGCCGTTTAAGAGAATGGGGGTGACAGGCTGCGGGGCCTTTGCGGGGGTTGCCGCCTCCGGCTGCACCTTGCTTTCCTCCCGCAGAATTTCCGGCGCAGGATAGGCCATCACCCGGTATTCCTCCGGCACTGGCTGGCCCTCATGGACGCGCTGCCATTCGTCGCTGGTTCGCAGGATATAGCCGTAATCGGTAAAGGTTCCCTGTTCCTCGTTGGCGATAAAACTTCCCAGCCGGTCGGTGTCAATGGCCGGTTTCCACGGGTCGGGAACGACAAACAGCCCGGAATCATTCAGATAATATTCCCCCAGACTGCGGTTGTCCTTGGCGTTGATTAAGACAAAACAATCGGTGTTTTCAGCGTAGTCCAAAAGCTGCCCGATGGTCTGCATTTTCGCCGGGGACTGCATGACGGCGTTCAGCTCCGCAAGCTCCACGGCGTCCAGCTTTTGAAGCTGGGCGGCAAGGAAGTTCAGTTCATCCACACTGGCGGCTTTTATCAAATCCTCCGGCAGTTCCAGCGGTTTTCCCTCCGGGGCGGAAAAGCCGTCAATGAACAAGTCCTGCTGGTTGTCGGCGGTGATATGGATTTCCTTTAGGGCTTCCTGCACCTGTTCGGCGGAAGTCGGCAGGGAAAGCCAGTACCCATGCGGCCCGCCGGTCTGCGCCTCGGCGCGGTTATCAAGAAAAATGGAAAATACTTCGTTCACGGGTTCCCTCCTTTCCGGGGTGGCTGTGGTCTGCTGCGGCTGTGCGGCTTCCTCCTGTGTGGGAAGCTCTGCGGCTTTTGCCGGTTCCTCTCCCTCGATGGTGTAGCCGGGGAGCAGGCAGCCGTTGACCTTAAAGCACTCGGCGTATTCCTTGGGGATGGCCGGGGAAATTTCGGTAAAGTAATGGTCGTGGGCTTTGATCCGGCCATTCAGGTACTTGTCCAGTTCTTCCCGGCTGGCAAAGACTTTCCGATCCTGTCCGGCGATCTTTTCCCGCCGGTTTCCGTGGGGCGCGTTGGTATAAAGGCCCCAGCGGAGCGTCCACGAGTAGGGAACGGATTTTTTGGCGGCGCTGTCATACCGGGTGTTCTCGGAAATGGAATAATCCATCTGGTAAACCATGTTGCTGCGGATATGGCGGTATTCGTCCGGGGCCTCCCACTGGTTTGCAGTGTGGGTGACGGGAAGCGTCCGGGCATATTCAAGGGCTTTGTCCAGAAACAGGGTTCTTCCGGCCTGTTCCTCCCATGTGGCGGCCTGCGCTTTCAGGCGGTCAAACACTTCCTGTTCTGCGGCGGCGCTTTCCGCCCGCAAGGAAAGAAGCTCCGCAAGGGGCAGCTTTACCATTTCGGAAAGATCGGCCTTGCCGCTTTCAAAGTAAATCCGGCGCTCGATCCGCATGGTGCTGGCCAGTTCTAAATCGTCATGGTCATAAGAGCTGTAAGACATTTGGGGTTCACATCCTTTCTGAAAAATGGCATAAGAAAAGCAGGAAACCTTTGAAAAATTTCCTGCTGGGTGGGCCGATAATAAGCGGCTGATATTCAATTTTGAAAGTTTGGGTTAGATTGATTGAAGCTGGGGACAGTCTAACAAATTAAAGCTTTCTACTTCTTCAACATCAATAACTTTGATGCCTCGTTCTTTTAATGCCTTTGCAAACAATCCCATTCCAGAAATCAACTTTCCGGTAAAGCTACCATCATATATTTGGTTTACTCCGCAGGTAGGACTTCTGGATTGTAGTATAGCTAACTCAATATCTTCATGTTGAATTTGGGATAATGCCATTGATACTGCTCGCTTATATTCCAAATCGACATCATTTCCGTTTTCGTCTGTTACTACACCATTCACAATCTCTGCACAAGGTCTGGGAGTAGTCATACCTGCTAATTGCTCTGGACAAATGCAAATAATTTCTTTATCTTTTAAGTAGTTGATAGCTGCCAGATTTTTGTTATTTTTTCCATTGTATTTACAATCCACTCCCATAATACAAGCACTAACTAATATTTTCACACTTATCACCTCAAACGGATATTATCGTTGGCTTTATTATACTATGACATGGTGTATCTTGGAATAGATGAATTGTAAATTTGCTGGATACAAGGGGTTTGGGGCTTCCCCAAAGAGAAAATCCCCGGCCCGGTAGGTGCGCCGGGTCAGGGATTTTGCCGGGAGTGTGGCTACACTCCCTATGCTTGCTGTTTTTAGTTTTTGCCCCTCTGTTCCACGCGGTAGTTCACATACTTGCCGCCGGTATCGGCCAAAAGCACCGTCCCGTCATAGGTTTTGCCGGTTTTCATGGAGCGCAGGCCCTTTACCTTTGCTTTTCCGTCTTTAAGGAGCGCGGCGGCGATCTTCGGGGTGAACGCCTTGCCTCGTTCCTCAAAAAATCGGTCATTCTTCCACATGACAAACTGGCAGCTTCGGTTTCCGCAGTAGTAGTTCTTTTTGCCCTCGTAGACGCTTTCCCCGCAGCGCGGACATTTGCCGATAACCACACGCTCGGTCTGAAACAACTTTTGCGCGTCCTCGTTGATCTGGGAGTAGCCCACGATCAGGCCCCTTGTCATTTCTGCAATGCCAGCCATGAAGCCCTCCGGGTCGGCCTGCCCCTTGGCAATGGCCGTCAGCTCCGTTTCCCACTGTGCCGTAAGCTGGGGAGAGGTCAGCACTTCCGGCAGCACACAGGCAAGGTTGTGGCCGTCCTTGGTGGGAAGTAGCTGTTTTCCCCTGCGCTCCACAAAGCCCATCTGCACCAGCTTTTCTAAGATGGAGGCGCGGGTGGCCGGGGTTCCCAATCCCTGCCGCTCGGCGTCCTCCGGCAGATCGTCCGCACCGGCGCGCTCCATAGCAGAAAGCAGGGTATCTTCCGTGTAGGATTTTGGCGGTGCGGTGAAATGCTCGGTGACGGCGGCAGTTACCTTGTCAAAGGTCTGTCCCTCGGTGATCTCCGGCAGTTCACGCGCAGGCTCCGGGGCGGTGTCGTCGGCGTCTGTTTTGAACGACGCCTTAAAGCGGCGGTCAAGCTCTTTCCAGCCGGGGATCAGGATGGTTTTTCCCTTGGCGGTAAAGGTGTTCCCGGCACAGGTGAATGTAGCGGTGACAGCTTCGTACACATGGGGCGCGGCCACGGCGCACAGCAGCTTGCAGCACACAAGGGACAACAGTTTCTTTTCCCCCTCGGCCAGCCCGTCAAAGCCTCTCTGCACAAATTCCATCGTCGGGACAATGGCGTGGTGGTCGCTCACCTTTTTGCTGTTCAGCACCCGGCCAAACTGCGGGGACAGGTCAAGCCCCGCCGCAAAGGGCAGCAACGGCCACAGGCCGGACACAAGGCTTTCCGCCGTCGGCAGCATATCGTCGGTCAAATACTGGCTGTCGGTGCGGGGATAGGTCAGCAGCTTCTTTTCGTAAAGCTGCTGGGCATAGTCAAGGGTCTGCTTGGCGGTAAATCCAAACAGGCGGTTTGCTTCCCGCTGCAAGGTGGTGAGGTCATAGAGGCGGGGCGGCTGCTCCGTCTTTTTCTCCCGTGTTACCGACACACAAACGGCCTGCGCCGTTTCACAGGCGGCTTTCAGGGCCTTGGCGTCGTCTGCGTTTCTCATGCGTTCACTGGCCGCCTCCATGCCGCCCGCCGCAATCTGGACGATGTGGTATTTCTCTTTCTGAAAGCTGCTGATCTTGGCCTCCCGGTCAACCAGCATTTTCAGGGTCGGCGTCTGGACACGGCCCACGGTCAGGGTCTTGTGGTAGAGGATGGAGAAAAGTCTTGTCGCGTTGATCCCCACCAGCCAATCCGCCTGCGCCCGGCAAAGGGCCGACTGATACAAGTTGTCATAGTCAGTTCCCGGTTTCAGATGGGCAAAGCCGTCCTTGATGGCCGCGTCCTCCATGCTGGAAATCCAAAGGCGCTGAAACGGTTTCTTGCAGCCCGCCATCTGGTAGACGAAACGGAAAATCAATTCCCCCTCGCGCCCGGCGTCAGTGGCGCACACAAGGCCGGTAACATCGGGGCGCTCCATCAAAGAACGCAGGGTGTCAAACTGCTTTTTCTTATCATCGGGAATGATGTACTGCCATTCCTGCGGCAGAATCGGCAGGTCGTCATAGCGCCATTTTTTGAAACGCTCGTCATAAGTCCCGGCGTCGGCAAGGGAAACAAGGTGGCCGATACACCAGCTCACCAGATAGCCGTTTCCCTCCATGTAACCGTCCTGTTTCTTGTCCGCGCCGATCACGCCCGCAATGCTGCGGGCGACGCTTGGTTTCTCTGCAATTACTAACTGATAGCTCATACTTCGTCCTCCTTATTTCCATCTTCACTTGTCATATCCTCGTCCGGCTCCGGGGCTTCGTCCTCGTCGTCCTCGTCCTCGTCCTCTCCAAAGTCATACTCGGCCAGATCGTCATTGCCTGTGGTGTCGGCTTTTTCCTTTTTGAATTTCAGGAAGTAGAGGGCTGCGCCGCCGCCCAGCAGCACCACCACAAAGAACACCACAAGGCCGCCCATGCCGCTTGGCTTTTCCTCCTGCGGCTTTTCTTCCTCCGGCTGGGGCTTCGGCTCCGGCCCGTTGCAGGCGGTCAGGTTGTTTTTACAGACCGGGCAGGCCGTATTGACGGCCCCGGCTTGACACTTGGCCGTACAGGTGCAGACCTCCGGCTCTTTTTTCCCGTCCTCCAACAAGGCTTGCAGGTCGGCGTCGTCCACTTGGTTGAGGAAATGCACCGCCGTTTCCTTGTCCTCGTTGGCCCGGTCGATCAGGATGTAAAAATAATTCCCGGCCTTGGTGGTAACGGTGATAAGCTGCTTATCCCCGAAAAAATCATCCACCAGCGTAGCGTTGCCCTGCGGGGTGACAGGTACGCCCTCCGGCTCCATGCCGCCGGTGGTGGGTTCTTCGGTTTCCTCCGGCACTTCTGCGGGGGCCTCGGTGGTTTCCGGCAGCGGCACCGGGTCAGGGTCAGCGCCCCCGGCGTAGGCGGTAACGGTCGTGGTCGCCATGCAGAGCGCAGCGGCCACAGCCAGCGTCAAGGTGCGGAACAGTTTAGATTTCTTCATGGGCGCTGTCCTCCTGTTCAAAGTCCGGGATCGGGGCCGGGGCCGCCTGCAACGCGCCGCCGCGCACAAAGGCGGCGAACTCCTGCGGGGTCATGTTGAGGCCGCGCACAAGCTGGACGATCTGCAAGTTTTCCTGTTCGGTCTTGGCCGCTTCCAGCTCCCGAAGCTGCTTTTGCAGCTCCGCGATCTTGCCCTTGGTTTTCTCAATATCCTTTTCAATGCGTTCCAATTTGTTCATTGCCATAGTGATTTACTCCTTTCTGGCGTTTAAGGCAAACGCCCGTAACAATAAAAATGCTGCTGCCAGTAGCTTGAATTGAGGTTCGTGTAGGAAATGGGGTCGCCGCAGTGCAGCATGACCGAATTTCCCACATACAGCCCCACATGGGACATCCCGGCAGTGTCATAAGTGCCGACGAAAAATACAAGGTCGCCGGGCTTGGCCTGCTCCGGGGAAACTGGAGTGCAGATGTTGTAAAGCCCCTGCGCCGTCTGGCGTCCCACATTCCAGCCGGAATGATTGATAACCCAGCTAATGAAGCCGGAACAATCAAAGCTGGTGCTTGGGGAGCTGCCGCCCCACACATAGGGATAGCCCACATACTTTTCCGCCTCCGCGATCATGGCGGCAAAGGCTTCGTCCTTTAGCGCCTCCGGGGGGATTTCATAGTAGGTCGGCTCTTTCGGGGTGGAGGCGTGGGGATAGCTGCCGTTGGGAAACAGGTCTGGCCGGTTGCCCAAAGTCTGCATATAGGCAGCATAAAAGCCCATCTGTTCCTCGGTGAGAATGTAGATGGGCAGGTGGGACAGGTCAAAGTTTTCCAGCTTCACATTGCAGATGTAATAGGTGTAGGGAACTTCCACGGTATAGGTGTTTCCCTCGCTGTCCGTCCTCGTTTCGGTGCGGTAGCGGGTTTCCGTTTCGATGGTCTGGGTCAGGATGTACTGCTTTTCAAAGAGCATGGCAAGGTCGCCCTGTACCTCCCCCAAAGTGAACACGCCGTTATGCAGCGCGGAGAGGATGGAGGTCAGCACATAGGGGTCATGTTTGATCTCGTCCAGATCGAAACGGTATTCGTCATAGCCAGGGTGCAGGCTTTCGTAGTTGTCAAGTTCGTGCTGCAAGTCTGCTTCCAGCGCGGCATAGGCGGCTTCGGCTCCCAGCATATCGCTGTCCTCGGAGAGATAGGAGGTGGCGGCAAGGCCCGTCCCGGTGCTGCCAAACATGGCGGTGCAGGATTGCAGGCCGCCCATCACCAGCAGGAGCATGAGGCCCACGCCGCCGACGATCAGCGCCCCTTTCCAGTGCCGGGCGGCAAAGGACGCGGCCTGTCTGCTTTTTTCTGCGGCTTTCTTGGCTGCGGCACCCGTGGTCTTGGCGGTGCCTGCGGCCCCCTGTGCGGTCTGACCCGCCGCCCTTGCTACCTTGGCATATTCCCGCTTGATGTGCTGTTTCTGCCAGAAGCGGGAAACGGGGTTCTTGACCGCCTGCGCCAGCTCCGGGTTGTCCCGCAGGGATTTTTGATACGCAAACTCGGCGTTGGCAGCGATGGACTTTCGCTCGGCCTTGGCTGCGGCCCGGTAGGGTTTGAGCTTGTGGCGGTGGACGCCGCTGCGGATCATGCGGCCCACCTGCCGTTCCGCCAGTTTCTCCCCCTTGTGGCCGCCCTCCACGCCCACATTTTCGTGTTCTACCTCGTGGATTTTTCCGTGGAGATAAAGCCCGGCTTCCTGTATGGGGCGGCTGGCCGGGTTTGGTTTGAGCTGGGGAGGGGATTTCTCCACCTTGTCAAAATACAGCCTGCTTTTAGCCTTGCCCTTGGCCTCGTCATAAACGGTTTCCTTGGTGACGACGCGCTTTTTCGGCAGGGCTTCTTTGGTCGCTTCCAGCTGATCCGCCCGTTTTTCTGCCTTTTTGATATACGGGGCCAGCTCCGGGGAGGCCCGTTCCTCGGCGGTAAACTGCAACCGGGAAACGGGGCCGGTGGCCTGCGCCACGGTTTTTCCGGCGTCCTTGGCCACTTTCCTTGCCTTGTGGCGGTCGTGCAGTTCGTCCGCCCGTTCCAGTATTTTTTCCGCCGCGCCCTCCGGCTGGGCGGTGTATTCCTGCTCGGCCTCCCGGCTGGACACATTGACGCTTTCGCCGGTGGTCTGGTTATCCAGCGTCAGGCCGTCGCAGGTCATGTGCTGCGTTACCTTGTCGCGGGGTTTTAAGGGTTCCATATCCGATCACCTCCTTGCTGTCTGTTCCGGCAGCGCCCGGTTTCAATCTCTGCAATATAGCGCAGGATGGGGTACACCTGCGGGGGAACAACTGCGTTTCCCAAAGTCTTTAACCGCTTTGCCACATTCGCCGGCGGGTCGCTGATTAAGTACGGGATTTGCGCCGGTTCTTTGGCCCACATGGAATGTCCGTCCATCTCCGGGGGAATCCCATCAGCCATTCCACCCAGTCGGGGTTCAGTTTCACATCCCCCGGCGGGCTGCCCAGCAGTTTGTAAACCGCCCATGACAGCCGCGCCGTCCATACGGTTCCGCTGGGATTGTATTTTCGGAAGCTCCCGGTCGGGGTCATCCGCACATCGACAGTTTTCCCCACATCCCCCGTGTCGCTGGCAAGGGGCGTGGGAAGCAGCATGGCCGATGATGAAAGTTCTTTTGCGCTCATGCCATGCGCCGACGGCGACAGCAGGAAGTACGAAAACCCTAACGGCGTAGCCTGCCTGCTCCAAGTCAAAAACCGTCTTGTCGAGCCCCAGATGGATGAAGCCAGCAACATTTTCTCCAAGCACCCAAGAGGGGTGCAGTTCCCGGATAACGCGGAGCATTTCGGGCCATAAATACCGTTCGTCCTCAAATCCCCGTTGTTTCCCGGCGCTGGAAAAGGGCTGGCGGGGGAATCCCCCGGAAATAAGTGTGGTGGTTTCTTGTCCTGTTTTTTCAAAAAATGCCTCCTTTGTCACTGTGGTAATGTCCCGGAATTTTGGTACCTGCGGCCAGTGCTTTTTCAAAACTTCCATCGGGAAATCCGCCCATTCGCACTGGCATACGGTGGTAAACCCTGCGGCTTCCGCCGCAAGGTCGATCCCGCCGATCCCGGAAAACAGGCTGAAATGTGTTAAGGCGCTCATACCGTCGCCCCCTCGCCTAACCGGGTCGTCATGATCTGGTAGAGCTGGGTGTTTTTCGGGATGGGGTTCTTAAAGGGCAGGATCACATTTTCGTAAATGAGAAGCCCCTCGCCGGGTTCGGAATTGTCCACATACCGTAATTGCTGGGGCGAAATGTTCAGCCGTTCCGCAAGGATTTTGCGGTCGCCGCTGGCCTGATTGAGCAGGCAGATAAAGTCGCTGTTTTCCAAAATGTTCTCAATTTCCGGGGAGGAAAGCAGGTCTTTTACATTCTGCGTCGCACCTGTGGGACTCCCGCCCCACTTACGAAAACGCTTCCAAATCTCACAGGAAAAGGCCGCCGTCTGTTCCTCACGCAAAAGCAGGTGGAACTCATCACAGAAATACCATGTCGCCTTGCCCTTGCTGCGGTTTTGGGTGACGCGCCCCCAAATCTGGTCTTGGACAATGAGCATACCGATTTTCTTTAGCTGCTTGCCCAGTTCCTTGATGTCAAAGGCCACAATGCGGTTTTGAATGTCGATGTTGGTTCTGTGGTTGAACACATTTAGGCTGCCGGACACATACAGGTCAAGGGCCTGCGCCACCCGGTCAGCCTCCGGGATATGCTGGTCTAACAGGGCTTTATGCAGGTCTGCAAGGATGGGCATATTTTCCGGCTTGGGGTCTGCCAGATAAGGCCGGTAGATCACCTGTACCGCCCGGTCGATCACCGTCTTTTCAATGGCTTCCAGCCCGTTCTTGCCGCCCATGACAAGCTCACAGAACGACAGCACAAAGTCGGATTTCAAGGCCAGCGGGTTTTCATCCTCGGAGTAATTCAGGTTGATGTCCAGCGGGTTCACATAGTTTTTGCTGGTAGGCGACAGCTTCACCACCTGCCCATGCAGCCGCTTCACAAGGGGGTAATACTCGGCTTCTGGATCACAGATATACACATCGTCCGGGGTGCAGAGGAACACGCTCAAAATCTCGGATTTACAGCTCATACTTTTGCCGCTTCCCGGTGTCCCCAGCTTTAGCCCGTTGGGACACCTCGCCCGTTTGCGGTCGAGCATAATCATGTTGCCGGTCTTGGCGTTGATCCCGTAATACATGGCATCGCCGCCCTGAAAAAGCTCCTGCGTCACAAAGGGGACGAACACGGCCACGCTGGAAGTCGTCAGGGAGCGTTCAATCTGGATGTGGCTGGCCCCCAGCGGCAGGCTGCTCATAAGCCCTTGTTCCTGCTGGTAGTCCAGCCGCACAAGGGAACAGTTGTATTTCTGTGCAATACCGGCAGCCCAGAACACATCGTTTTCCAGCTTTTGCCGGGTGTCTGCGGTGTTCAGCACCAAAAAGGTAAGCTGGAACATCCGTTCATTCCGGCTCTGCAAGGTCTTTAACAGCTCCTTGGCGTCCTGCCCGTAGGTGGCAAGGTCGCTGGGAAGTATATCCATGTCGTAACCACTTCTTACCGCCCGTTTCTGTTCCTGAATCTTCATGGCGTCAAGGTCGGTGATCTTGCGCTTGACCGTCTTAATGGCGTCGCTCTGGTCGATGGCCTGCACATGGAGGTTCACCACAATGCCGTTTTCTGTGTTGAGGAAGTCGGCCAGCATTTCATCCGACAGCTCCGGGGAGAGGATTTGCAGGAAGCTCACCGCCCCGTATTTGCCGCCCAGCCCGAACATCCGGGCATTGCCGAAGCGGAACGAGGACGGGGCGATAAAGTCCTTGGTGGAAAGCCCCGACGGGGCAAGCCACTTCCAGTCAAAAGAAAACGGCTCCCCGTCCGGGTGGAAAATGCTGTGCATGACTTCCAGCCGCTGCTTGGCGTCCAGTCCCCACGCGGAGGCCCCCATGCTCTTGAAATAGCCCAAAAGGTCGGTTTCGATCCGGCGCAGTCTGGCGCGGGCCATTTTCAGGCTGTCCGCCTCGATGGTGTAGGTCATAAATTTCCGCTTCATCAGGCCGTTGTTCCCGTTCACAAGCTGGTCTTGCAAAATGTCGGAATACTCGCTGCGGATGTCGTCGAAGTCGTCCCCCTGCGCCCGGATTTCAAAGCTCTTGGCATACTGCTTGGGGTCGATCTTGCGGTTGATAAAGGAAAACTGCACATGAATGGAGGCGTCCAGATAGTTGTAGAGGTCGCACAGGTTTTCAAAGATGGCGGTCTTGGTGTCCGCCTGCGCCAGTTGGTAGCTGATGTCCGTAAACTCAATGCACTTGGAAAAGGTGCGGGGCGTTACCCGGCATACGCCGTCCTGATACATGGCCTCATAGGGAATACTGGCCTGTGCCGAATGGGGCTTGCCGTCGCCCTTATACTTTCGGATGACGGCCTGAATCTCTTTCTTTTCGGCGCGGGTGAGCTTGACCGGCGCTTTTGCGCTCGTTTCGTTCTTTTGCTTTTTGGACAATGGCGTTGACCTCCTTTTCCATTTGGGATTGCCGCACAAGGGCGGTATAAGCGTTGTTGGTCTGGTAGGGCCGTTCCTTGGGCTGGATGAAGCAGCACTCTACGATCTGGCGCACCACCACTTCAAGGGGCTGGCCGTGTTTTTCGTAAAGCGCCAGCAGAAAGCCCGGCAGCATGGCGAACACCATAATGAGCGCCGCCGCGCTGGTCGGGACGCGGCCCCGGATCAAAAAGAAAAGCGGGACGCCAATAAGCAGCGCACCGCCAAAACAAATGAGCTGGCGTTTCGTCAGCCCGAATACTACCTTGGATTTGACCTTGGTTAAATCCTTGGGGACAGTTACATAAGCCATAAAAAGTCACCTCGTTTCTGGTACGGACAGGGAAAAATCGCTGTCCACTTCGTTGCCCCACGCATCCCAGCCGGGGATTTTCTGTCTGGCAATCAGTTCTGCGCGGGGCAGGTCGCCCGCAAGCTCTATGATTTTCTCGCGGGTAATGTCTGGTTTCTTGCTGTGTTCCTCCACCGGGGAAATGATAAACTGATGGACGCTTTTGGAGTAACGCTTGGGATGGCCCCGCTTGGCAAGCAGGCAGATTTCCGCGTTTCCTCTCGTCCAGTAGCCCAGCCCGTAAAACCATGTGGGGCTTTTGCGGTTCAATTTCAGCCAGATAAAGGCCACGGTCTTAAAGGTGAAGCCCCACGCCTTAATCAGACGCAGCGCCTCCGGGAGTTGGGGGAAAGTCGCCCACAAAAACAAGAGGCAGTCTTTTTCCGCCAGCGTTTCCACCGGCAGGGCGCACAGCTCGTCAATGCTCATGGTGGGATAGTGCTTTTCTGCTGCACCCTGTACTGCTTTCTGTTCATATCGCCACGGCGGGTCGGCGTAAAGGATGTTGTAGGTTTTCTTTTGTGTTTCTTCGATAGTTGGTATTCCTCCTGTCTGTCAATGTGCGGTAAATACGGCTTTCGATATGCTGCCGGTCTTGAACAGACAGAAGCAAAGCAAAACGGTATAGCCCATACAGCCCCAGATTGCACCGGATATGTCGTCAGCGGTTCCGATCTGCTGGATCAGCACCGCATAAATCCCGACAACCACCATGATTAAAAAGGCTTGGAAGCCCAGCGCAAGCAGGGATTTCAAGTAGTTCTGGCCCATGCCGCGCCACTCTGCATTGCCCAGCGTGGCAAGGGGGATCGGCCCCAATGCGGTCACGGCGTAAATTTCAATCATTCTTCCATAGGTCACAAGGAAAATGCAGATGGAAAGAATGTTCATCGTCAGCCCCACAACAAGGGTCTGGAACCACAGGCCCAGCAGCGGCCCGATGTCCATTGCTTCAAGGCGGCTTTCCAGATCAGGGAGCAGCGTGTCAAAATCAATGCTGGTATCTCCGATAATCACCCCGGCGCTCTGGTTGACGACCTGCTGGGTGGCGTCAAATACGCCCATGACGATATTCCATGTGTTTGTCACAATGAGGATGGCAAAGGCGCTTTTGAAAATCCAGCGGAAGAACATGGAGCTGTCGAAGTCGTGCATATTGTTCTTTTCCACAATCATGTCGATCAGCTCATAGCACATCACAAGGGCGAGAATGGCCGCCGCAATGGGGACGATCACCGTTTCAGACAGGTTTTGCAGCATGGAGAAAATGCCGCCGTTCCAGTCCTGCGGGGTACTGCCCACATCCGACGCGATTTCCCCGACTTTGGTATTGACTGTGTTAAACAGGCCGGACAGGTTGCCCATGATACCGTCAATCAGGATTCCTTTGATCCATTCCCCGATTAAATCACCGATCATGTGAGGACACCTCCTTTCCCGCGCCCTCCCAGATCAGAGAGGGCGCGGAGGGTTTTCTAACACACATGGGGGGTATCCCAGCAGCCCGGACAGCAGCGGAACAAGGGTCATACCGATCAGGGCAACGCCACCTCCGGCGACAAGCTGCTTAATTCCCTGTGACTTGCTTGCCGGGTTGTCCGCCCCGTATCCCTCCAAAAGATTGACGCCGCCCCATACGCAAAGCGCGCCGCCGAGGCCCACAACGATGGTCTGCAAAGTATCAACTGCACTATTGAAAAATTCCATAAAGTTACCTCCATAAATTCAGATTGTGATGGTGTTTGGGTACAAAAAAGCCGCCGTTCACAGCGGCAGCCTCACAATCCGCTGACGGCCCGGAGTTACTGGCCGTCCCGCCATTTCAGCACAGCCAGCGAAAAAATTTCGCCCCATGCTTCACACAATTCACGGTTTACTTCCGCCTCCATCTGTTTCAAACCGGCGTCGTCAGGCAGTTCAAAATCGTGTTCGATCATCCACCGCAATGCAACGGCAGCGGAGATCATGCCACGGAAAACAGCCTGCTCCTGCTTGAAATAATCCGCAAATGTCCATTCGTCCGAGTGTCCCATCGGTCACGCTCCTTTCTCTATGGCCGCTTTATTCTGCGGCAAAATCTTCCTCCGACAGCTCAATGTCGTAGAGGTCAAAGGGTTCGTCCTCCGTTATCACGCGCCGCTTTTTCCGGCGCAGGGACGACAGGTAGCTGTCCACATCAAAGGTGTTCTTTTTGTCGGCGTCCGAGAGGTATTGATAGCGGGGGTGGCGGGTGATGTCGTATTTCTCACTGAAAAACGGCCTTACGCCGCGCACCTGCAAAATACACTTGCCTCCGTCCATCGTTGCAATTTCGTCTTGGCTCATCAGCTCCTTTCCGAGTTTTTGGTAGTTCAGTCCGTGGGAGGTCTGCGCGCCCCGGTTCTCGCTCTGGTTGTAGCTGTCAATAGTTTCCTTGCCCAGCACCTCCGCGATCTCCTTGGCGTTCTTGCCCCTGCCACTCAGGAACAGCGTACAGTCGCAGTTGTCGGAAATGATTTCCGCCGCGTCCTTGTAAATGGCCTTTAGCTGCGACTGGCTCTGCAAAATAATAGAAGCCGAGATTTCCCGGCTTCGGATAGTGGCGATCAGCTTGTCAAAGTTTGGAATCTGGCCGATGTTGGCGAACTCGTCCAGAATCAGCCGCACATGGACGGGCAGCCGCCCACCGTATTTGTCATCGGCCCGGTCACACAAAAGGTTTATGAGCTGGCTTTGCACCATTGCCAGAATGAAATTAAAGGTCGTGTCCGTGTCCGACATAATCAGGAACAGAGCTGTTTTTTTATCCCCGATGGTGTCAAGTTCCAGTTCGTCGTCCTCCATCAGCTCCCGCACCTCCCGGATGTCAAAGGGCGCTAATCTGGCTCCGCAGCTTATCAAAATGGAGCTGCGGGTCTTGCCCGCCGACAGCAGGAATTTACGGTACTGGCGCACCGCAAAGTGTTCCGGGTCTTTTTCTTCCAGCCGTTCAAACATCTGGTCTACCGGGGATTGAAATTCCGGGTCGTCCTCGCGGGCTTCGCTGGCATTTATCATTTCAAGCAGCGTCGTGAAATTCATTTCATCGTCCGGCGCTTCGTACCAGATATAGCCAATGAGGGCCGAATACAAAAGCCGTTCCGATTTTATCCAAAAATCTTCCGCGCTCTTTTCGCCCTCGCCCTTGGTGTTACAGATCAGCGTGTTTACCAGCTTCAAAATGTCCTTTTCCGAATGGATGTAGCGAAACGGGTTGTAACGCATACTCTTGGAAAAGTTAATGGTATTCAGCACTTTTACCCGGTAGCCGCACCGCACAAGGAGCTGGCCCAACTCGCCGATCAGACTTCCTTTCGGGTCAGTAATCACGAATGAGGTCGGGTAGTCCTTGGACACGCACTGCATGAGGTTGGGTTTCACAAAAAATCTCGTCTTGCCGCTGCCGGAACCGCCGATCACCAGCACATTTTTGTTCCGGGCGGTCTTGGGGTCTTTGGGCCGGTTGTTCATGGTGAGGCGTTCCGTCTGGGTCAGGAGGATGTTGTTGTCAAACACCGGGTCGATGTACGGGGCTATATCTTTGGGGCCTCCCCAACGGGCGCTGCCGTACTCGACGCCCCGGCGGTATTTCTTGGCGTTCTTGCTCTTGCAGTACACCATCAGCCGCAGTGCCACCGCACCGGCCACGCCCACCGCCAGATCGAACAGGTGGAAGCTGGGGGCGGCGCTTTCAAAGGCAAGGGAAAAGCCGTCCGCAAGGTGCAATAGCTTTTCCGACAAGTCCGCCCCAGCCGCCAGCCGGTAGGTCTGTCCCAGCTTGCCGAACAGGTAAACAAACAGCAGGTAGGGCAGGTTTGCGATTATCAGCTTTTTCATTTCCGGCTTCATCGTGACAGCCCCCTTTCCTTGATTTTCTCCTTGGCCTGCTGGCTGCTTCTGGCAGCTGCCTTTTCTTTCAGGACGGCAAGGGTCTTTCGGATGGAGGGGCGTTCCTGCTGTTTGAGCTTCTTGGCTGTAAACTCCTTAAACGCCTGTTCCAGATTGTCCACCTGCTTGGATTTGAAAATCACGATATACCGGGGCGGATGGGTAGTGCAGTCTTTCCGCAAAGTAAAATCAATGTCGTATTTCTTGGCGCAGGGCTTAAACAGGCCGATGTTGGCGTCGGTGATCTCAATGTTGGACAGGGCGGAACCGTCCTTTTTGAGCTGCCGTAAGCTCTGCTGGCCGTGATGGGCCTTGCCCGTCCCTTTCTGCCGGGCGGCCAGATATTTTCGGATGGCCGCTTGCAGCACTTGGGCGGTGAGCTTGCCCGTCTTAACCGCTAACGCTATGGTTTTCTGGTCTACTTCTTCCTGCAACTGCTATCCCTCCTTTGGAAAGTCAGCAGGCAGGCGGATGGCTTAAATCCGCACCCGCAGGCCGGAGAGGTCGTTGGCATGGATTCCCACCAGATACCAGTTCTCGGCCATTTCAATGCGGGTCGGCCTCCATCTGCCGCCCACCATCACATCAAAAGTTTCTCCGCAGTGCAGGCCGCCGTAATAGTCCGCAAGGTCAAAGCGGATGTCGTAGCGGTCTGTCTGCTCGTCAAAAATCAAAGCACCCTGTTTCATAGGGCCGTCCTCCTTTCTCGTCGTCACAAGCTCCATATCGCTTGTTTCCACGCAAGCGTGAAAAGCTCGCTCATTTCGCTGTTCCTCCTCTCCCCACAAAATCACCGATTTTGCGGGGTTCCCCAACTGCCTGTGTTCATGTCGTGGGCCACCAGCGCCGTGTAATAGCCGTTGATGGTGCTTGGGGCGTTGAACAGAACCGCCAGCAGGTATTTTTTGATGTTCCGTATTTCCGTGGTGTTTTTGCTGATACAGTCAAAGACAAACTCAATGTGAGAACTGTTCAGCTTCATCAGCTTGGATTTCACCAGCTCGGCGGGGTAATCGTCCCCGGCAATGCGGATGGTCTTTCGGGCGCTGCATACGGTTTCCACCAGCAAGTCCACGATCTCGTCCAGCATATCCCGGTCAATCCCCTTGGCGTACTGGCAAAGGTGTTCATACTCGATGTTGTCCTTGATGATCTCCCGATAAATCTCTACGGCGCTCTGTGACTTCGCTCCCGTTCCTTTCCGTTCCGGCGGCGCAGCCGCTTCTTCCCCCAAAGGAGAGGGAGGGGAAAGGATAGGAATGGAATCGGTATTTGATCCATCTGTAATTGATTTCTCTTTACTTGATCTATCTTTATTTAATTGCGTTGGTTTTTCCTGCGTAGGCTTTTCCTGCGTTGGATTATCCAATGTTGGATTTTCCAATGTAGGTGAATCCGGCACAGGCTGGGGCTGTTCGTAAATGATGTAATCCGCCCCGCGCAGGCGGCCTTGGCTGTCACGCTCACGGGAACGCACGATATAGCCCGCCTGTTCCAGCTCCCGGACAGCCGCCCGGATCGCGTCGATCTGCTCCCGGTTGATAAGGGACAAGCCTTTCAGCGTAAAATCCCAATCCTCCGGCAAGGACAGCATTTGCGACAGCAGGCCCTTGGCTTTCAGGGACAAGTCCTTGTTCCGCAGGTGGTGGTTGGACATCACCGTGTAGCCCCGGTTTTTCTCCACTCGAAAAACTGCCATCTCGTCGTCCACTCCTTTCACTTGAAATTTCACCGCGCCGTCAAGGGCGGTGAGCTTGCCCGGCTGGTAGGGACATTCCTCATACACACAAAACTGGTACTTCCAGTGCGGGCGGTAGAAACGGCAGGTGCCGCAGCCCTCCGGCGCTCCGGCCTCGCCACTGTCAAAATGATCTGCGCCCGGCCTCGTCTGCATGAGCTGTTCAAAGGCCCGGTCGCTGCCGGAAGTAAAGTACATAGGCGGTCGCCTCCTTTCTGGTTTTGGGCGCAAAAAAGCGGCGTCCTGATCTCCCCAAAGGGGAAAAGAGAACGCCGCTGTCTGCGGTGTCGTATTCAATTTTCGATGTGTCACTATTTGGGCGGTGGGCTTCACGGGAGGAAGAAGCGTGTCAAAGCTCAATCCGAAAGTAGTAAATCGGTAGTAAATTCAGTTCTTATATCCCGTGAAATGCCCGTATTTCCGGGCTTTTTGGAGATAATCAGAGTTGTTATCTTAATATTTTAGCTTTCTATTTTTAACAATTCTATGCTCTCATCCATTCT
>ERZ791842.835-NODE-835-length-21460-cov-3.66059_pt1 | contig 21460 bp, 18 predicted proteins | sample MGYA00509944_ERZ791842 | MGnify/ENA primary metagenome ERZ791842 (study PRJEB30046, sample SAMN00715263) | human gut metagenome | study: EMG produced TPA metagenomics assembly of the A metagenome-wide association study of gut microbiota in type 2...
ACTGGTCGGCAACGTGTGTCGCGCTCAGATCGTTTTCATCTACTTCATAAGGAACCAGCTGGTAAGCCACTTTGGCTTTATCCAGCAGGCGTGCTACGTTTGTTTTGTTAATTTTCATCGCTATTAAGAAACTGTTTCTTCTATTCCTTTCATAGAAAGCTGAACCCGTTTGCGAACGAGGTCGACGCTTAACACTTTTACTTTCACATGTTGATGGATCGAGACGACTTGTGTCGGATCACTGATAAAACGGTCTGCCAATTCGGAAATATGAACCAGCCCATTCTCCTTGATGCCGACATCGACAAAACAGCCGAAATTCGTGATGTTGGTGACGATACCCGGCAGCACTTGCCCTTCTTTCAGGTCTTCGATCGTCTTCACCGTTGGATCGAAAGAAAATACTTGGATGGTCTGGCGAGGATCGCGTCCCGGCTTATCCAGTTCTTCCATAATATCCAACAAAGTCGGCATTCCGACTTTGTCCGTGACGTATTTCTTCAAGTCGAGCTTTTTCTTCAGTTCTTTATTGCTGATCAGTTCGGTGACAGTACATTTCAAGTCCTTTGCCATCAGTTCGACGATCGGATAACTTTCCGGATGGACGGCCGAGTTGTCCAATGGGTTCTTACCATCTTGGATACGAAGGAAACCAGCACTTTGTTCAAAAGCCTTTTCTCCCATGCGGGGTACTTTCAGGAGTTCGCGACGAGACTGGAAAGGTCCGTGTTCGGTTCGGTAGTCGACGATGTTTTGTGCTAACGTCGGGCCCAATCCGGAAATATAGGTCAATAGGTGCTTGCTTGCCGTATTAACATTCACGCCGACTAAGTTTACACAGCTTTCCACCGTCTGGTCGAGGCTCTTTTTCAGGGCACCCTGCTCGACATCATGCTGGTATTGCCCGACACCGATGCTTTTCGGATCAATCTTGACCAACTCGGCAAGCGGGTCCATCAAGCGACGGCCGATACTGACGGCGCCACGGACCGTCACGTCATATTCGGGAAACTCGTCGCGGGCTATCTTGGATGCGGAATAGATGGATGCTCCGTTCTCGCTGACCACGAACACTTGTACTTTGCGATCATAGCGGATATTGGTAATGAACTGTTCCGTCTCGCGGCTTGCTGTCCCGTTCCCGATAGCGATGGCGTCGATGGCGTATGTGGCGACCAGTTGTGCCACTTTGGCAGCCGCTTTGCTTTTTTCGTTCTGGGGCGGGTGAGGATAGATCGCTTCATTATGTAACAATGCCCCCTGCGCGTCGAGGCAAACCAGTTTACAACCAGTACGATAACCGGGATCGACACCCAACACACGTTTTTGTCCCAATGGCGGAGCCAACAACAACTGGCGCAGGTTTTCGGTAAATACACGGATCGCTTCTTCGTCGGCTTTTGCCTTGCTCAAATTAGCAAATTCGGTTTCGATGGAAGGTTTCAGCAGGCGCTTGAAAGAATCGTCTACAGCTATCGATACTTGGTCGGATGTTTCGCCCCGTCCCTTCACGAAACGGCGTTTCAACCGGTCCAGGCAGCCCGTCGTGTCGGGAGAAATGCTTACACGCAGGATACCTTCCGTTTCACCTCGGCGCAGGGCCAACAGACGATGTGAACTTATACGGTTCAGAGTCTCACTGAATTCGAAATAATCGAGGTATTTAGCACCCTCTTCCTCTTTTCCTTTGATGACTTTGGACGTGATGACTGCCGTGTGTGAGAAAGAATTCCGGACGACATTGCGGGCCTCTTCGTTCTCATTCACCCATTCAGCGATGATGTCGCGTGCCCCTTGCAACGCTTCTTCAGCGTTCTTCACTTCCCCTTTGATAAAGGCTGCCACGCGGGCTGGCAAGTCTCTTTCGTTTTGCATCATCACGATTCTGGCAAGAGGTTCGAGTCCTTTCTTACGGGCAATTTCCGCTTTGGTGATCCGTTTGGGCTTGTAAGGCAGATAAAGATCTTCTATTTCGGTACTATCCCACGAATCCTCGATCCTCTTTTTCAGTTCGGGAGTCAGTTTGCCTTGTTCTTCTATGGAGGATAAGATACTTTCTTTTCTCTTCTTCAGTTCGGTCAACTTGTCCAACTGATCTTTGATATTGCCGATCTGAACTTCATCCAGTCCTCCGGTCACCTCTTTGCGGTACCGGCTGATGAAAGGGATTGTCGCTCCTTCTCCCAATAGCCCGATGGTTCGTTCCACCTGTCCGGCAGGAATGTTCAGGATACGGGAAATCAGCGCATGAAATGATGTTACCATATGGGTTGTTTCTTTATATTTGAATCGCAAAGATAATTGTTTGGTATTTATTTTGCTCCAGCCGGCGAGTTCTTTATCTAAACATTTGCAATTCACGTTTAAATTCAAGAATTTTGTCAACCTAAATTCGACCGCTTTGTCAAGTTGGATATGTTCAAACAGGGAACAGGTCTCGGACTTTCCATCTGCAAGACAATCATTTCTATCTTGAAAGGGGAAATAGGAGTGGAATCGGAAGAAGGCAAAGGGTCTACTTTTTGGTTTACCATCCCTTACTCACCGGTAAAAGTCTCTTAATGGCTGGTTTGATCCAAACGAACTGTCTTATCTGCAAACAAATGCAGTTCTCCGGGATTATGGGTAGTGAAGAGAATCGTCTGCCCGTTCTCTGTTTGCCGTTCACGGATACGCTTGATAATACGGCGGCTTAAAGCCTCGTCTAAACCTTTAAAAGGCTCGTCCATGAGCAGGAGTGGAGAAGGGTAAGTCAAGGCACGTGCTATCGCTGCTCGTTGTTGCTGCCCGAAACTCAGTTCATTCGGAAAACGGTTCTCAAAGCCGCCCAACTCCATCTTTTGCAATATTGAAATCGCCTGTTCGAAAGCAATTTCTTTTTTCAGATAGGTAGCCAAGGGTAAGGCGATATTTTCGGCAATTGTCAACTGGCTGAGTAATTCGGGTTCCTGGAATACATAAGCTATTCCGGTTTTAAAATCTGTTTCGATTTCCCCTTGTGCGGGTTTTAAAATGTTTCCTATCAGGTTCAACAAGGTCGTTTTGCCGGTTCCCGACGGAGCTGTTATGCCATATATGAATCCTTTTTCGAAAGTATAGCTGAAGTGGGACAGGACCGTATCCGAACCATACCGATATGAAATATCACGAATCCGTATATCGCAATTTCCTTTTGGCACAGGTTGTTTACTGCAATGCTTGTTGTAATGTATAGGGAATCGTTGCTTCGCCAACCAGCTGATTCCTCTATCAAAAAGATAACTGATCAGAATTGCTATAATCGTCCATGCGATCAATTCGGGAACGGCTATAAAAACTTGTGCTTGTTTCATTTCCCCGCCTATACCGGGCGAACATTGCGCCAGTACCTCTCCCATAATGATAGCACGCCAACCAAAACCCGAAGCAGATGCAAGACCGCTGTATAGGAATGGCTTCAGTTGCGGATAGACCACCTGTGTCAGCTTGTTCCAGCGTCCGATCCTAAATTGACGAGCCATTATCGAAAACTCTTTCCTCTGTCCTCGTATTCCTTTCGTCAGGTTTTCCGTAAGGAGTGGGAACATGGTCAGAAAAGCGATTATCAAAGGAATACTTTCCGCATTCAGGAAAATCAAAGCCAAGAGTATAAATGAAATGACCGGAATGGAACGCATGATGGCCAGTAACGGACGAAATAGTTCATAAATCCACTCGCATTTGTAGAACAAGAGAGAAACTCCCATAGCCGCCATTAACGATATAGACATCCCGATGGTTCCGCGCAACACTGTCGCCATGACTGATTGATAGAACGAACCGGATGCGAAAAGTGCAACGAGCGTGCTAAATAGGTGAGGTATGGACGGAACCAAATCCGGCAAACGGACCAGCATGGTCAATAGTTGCCAGGCCAATATGAGGATTGTAATCGACAGGATCGTAAAGATGCTTTTCTTCATTTTCGGATTATTTATAGAATTGCTCATCGGGCATTTTTCCTCCCAATGCTTTAGGTTCATATTGCTCAATCAGTTGCAGGAAGTGAAGTATATTTTCTTGAGCTTCGGAGACTGTTTTATAGTCAATCTTACAACGTTCGATACTTTCGGGCGTCAACATGCCAAATGTAAAAATGTTTTCCTTTTCCAATATACAAATAGCCTGTTCCGGCTGCTCTACGGCAAAACGGCAAGAAGCATTTAAAAGACTGTCCATCGTTTCTTTACTTTTTTTCAAGGTAGGCACATAGAGTATGGCTGTCTGGGCAAATCCTAAAGAGGCAGAATCAGGCTTGTTTAGGTCTGCCAATATTTGCAACGTGCTGTCTTTCCGCAACGCAATACTCAAGAACGGTTCTCCTAAAACGGCATAATCGACTTTCCCGGCCAACAGTCCCTGCATGATTTCATGTGCGGTAGTGAGTGAATAATTCAACGTGTAATTAAGTTTATGTTGCCGGAGATAATGACGGGTAAGAATGTCAGGTGTCGTTCCTGCTCCGAAAATATGTAAAACCGATTTGTTCTCACCGGATATACCTTTGTCGCTTCTACCTACCAAATAGAGGGTACCCCATATCGGACAACCTGCCAGATGATATCGAATGCCTTTATTATACAGGTTGACAGCACTGATCATCGGCAAAACAGCTATATCAGCTTCACCTTTTATCAGAGTAGCTTGCATCAAGTCAGGAGAATCGATTATCCGAACGGAAAGCGGCTTGCCGTCGATAACGGGCGTTTCTTTCATCCAGTGTGCAAAGGCAATGGCGGAAGGACCACGCAGAACTGATACACGTATCATTCCCGCATCTGTTTTCGGTTTACTATTGCAACAGCATAAAATAAATAGCAAGCAAAGGCATCTGAAGAATGTCATAGCATAAAAAGTTTAGGCAAACTTAAGAAAAAAGTCTCGATTTATGGCAAATCACATAAAAAATGCCGTTGTGGCAAAAACCACAGCGGCACTCCTATCACATTTTTGAAAATCAAGCTTCGGCAGCAGACTCGCTTTTCTTTATATTCGTAACAATCTCCTGTTTGTCCTTGTCGAAGTCGACAACAATCGTATCACCTTCTCCGACAGACGCTCGGATAATCATTTCTGCCATTTCGTCTTCCAGATATTTCTGGATGGCACGCTTCAGCGGACGTGCACCGAACTGAATGTCATAACCTTTGGTGGCAACAAAATCTTTGGCGGCGTCTGTCAGTTCCAGAGAATAACCAAGACCAGCCACGCGTTTGTAAAGACCTTGCAATTCGATATCAATGATCTTATGGATCGCTTCCTTATCCAATTGATCGAACATAATGATGTCGTCCACACGGTTCAAAAACTCCGGAGCGAATGCCTTGTTCAGTGCTTTCTGGATAACGCTGCGGGAGAAGTCCTTATCTGGCTCGCCAGCAGCCTGCGAACTGAAACCGACACCACGGCCGAAGTCTTTCAACTGGCGTGTACCGATATTAGACGTCATGATCAGAATTGTATTCTTAAAGTCGATCCGTCTGCCAAGACTGTCAGTCAGACGACCTTCGTCCAGGACTTGCAGCAGCAGGTTGAACACGTCCGGATGCGCTTTCTCGATCTCATCCAACAAGACAACAGAGTAGGGCTTACGACGGACCTTCTCGGTCAACTGACCGCCCTCTTCATAACCTACATATCCCGGAGGCGCACCGATCAGGCGGGACACCGCAAACTTTTCGAGATACTCGCTCATATCGATACGGACCAAAGCGTCGGCCGAGTCAAACAGATATTCCGCCAACTTTTTGGCCAGATGAGTCTTACCGACACCTGTCGGCCCTAAGAACATGAATGTTCCGATCGGCTTGTTCGGATCCTTTAAGCCAACGCGGTTGCGCTGAATTGCTTTTACGATCTTCTGAACGGCATCATCTTGGCCGACTACTTTCTTCTTTAGGTTCTCCGCCATTTCGAGTAATTTCAGGTTTTCAGCTTTTGCGATACGTTGGACAGGGACACCTGACATCATGGCTACAACTTCAGCCACCTTATCTTCATCCACCGTTTCGCGATGCTCCTGCAATTCTTGCTCCCATTTGGCTTTGGCTGCTTCCAACTGTAAGAGGTACTGACGTTCCTTGTCACGGAAGCTGGCAGCCAATTCAAAGTTTTGTGACTTAACGGCAGCAAGCTTCTCTGTTTTGGTTGCCTCGATCTTGGCTTCCAGTTCTTCAATGCTTTTCGGAACCGTTATGTTAGATATATGTACGCGAGAACCGGCTTCATCCAACGCATCAATTGCTTTGTCCGGGAAGTTGCGGTCACTGATATAACGTTCTGTCAGTTTTACACAAGCTTGCAGGGCTTCGGGCGTATAGATCACATTGTGATGTTCTTCGTAGCGGGCCTTGATATTTTGCAGGATCTGCAAAGTTTCTTCCGCTGTTGTCGGATCGACGATCACTTTTTGGAAACGACGTTCCAAAGCTCCATCTTTCTCGATATTTTTACGGTATTCATCTAATGTCGTAGCACCGATACATTGTATCTCACCACGGGCCAGAGCCGGCTTCAGCATATTGGCGGCATCCATTGAACCTGAAGCTGAACCTGCACCGACGATCGTATGGATCTCATCGATAAACAGGATGATATTCGGGTTCTTAGACAGTTCGTTTAAAATAGCTTTAATGCGTTCTTCAAACTGACCGCGATATTTGGTTCCAGCCACGATAGATGCCATATCCAAGCTGATCACACGTTTGTCGAACAAAACGCGGGAAACTTTGCGCTGGATGATACGCAGTGCCAAACCTTCCACAATTGCCGATTTGCCGACACCTGGCTCACCGATCAAGACAGGATTGTTCTTTTTGCGACGGCTCAATATCTGAGCTAAGCGTTCGATCTCCTTCTCACGTCCGACAATCGGATCGAGACGGTTTTCAGCGGCAGCACGCGTCATATCCGTACCGAAGTTATCCAGTACAGGCGTGTCGTTCGGTGATTTGGGTTGTGCAGAGCCGGTTCCGGAAGAGGAGCGGGGAGACTCCCGGCGGGAAGAGTAATCATCGTCATCGTCTTCATCATCATCGGTGTAACCATCACTGATTCCTTCAAAATGTTCGGCATCTTCTTCTCCAATAAAATCATCCATGTGCTTCAAACCTGTGCCGCTTATCAGGTAACTATATATACTGCGATACGTTATGCCCGCTTCGTTCAGCACCTTTGCCGCAACATTAAACTCTTCTTTCAAAATGGCCAGAAGCAAATGTTCCGTTCCGGTTTCTTTTTTCTTGAACAAGCGCGATTCAAGCATACTCATACGCAGTACGCGCTCGGTTGTTTTACTAATAGCGATATCATGCTGGACAGCATCTTCGGCATCGATTGTATTTTTAATTTCCTGTTCGATCTTTCTTTTGATATCCCATTCGTCGACATTTAGTTCGCGCAGGGCCTGCACGGCTTTCCCTTCGCCGTCGCGGATAATTCCAAGCATTAAGTGTTCCGGTCCAATATAACTGTTCTGAAGCCTAGCTGCTTCTTCACGGCTATATTCAATAACGTCCATTAATCTCTTTGAATAGTTATTTTTCATATTATAATAATGTACTATGATAGTGCAAATGTAATAAACTCTCGTCATATATCTAACAAAATCCATGCCATTATTCCTTAAAAGAAAATAAAGTATTGAAGGCAGGCTTGTCATATATTACAAAAAACAGCTTTATCTTGTTATAAAGAAACATTAAAAAATATTACCCGTAAGTGTAATTCCAAATACATGTACTACTAATCCCATTTTCATAGGGTGGCAGTTTCATTTTGATGGTTTGAAACCGGATGCCTTCTGACAAGTAAATTCTAAAATTTCGAGTCAAAAGCTTTCGTGATACACGGAAAAGCCTTACCTTAGTGCACTTTTTGAAAGGTGAGATATTGAGTGTAATTAATATAAGACTAAATGGTTGATCAAGACAGAATTATTAAGATTAACATCGAGGAGGAAATGAAATCGGCATACATTGACTATTCAATGTCTGTCATTGTTTCACGTGCCCTTCCGGATGTTAGGGATGGTTTTAAACCGGTTCATCGTCGTATTTTGTTTGGAATGAATGAATTGGGTAATACATCCGACAAACCTTATAAAAAATCTGCGAGAATTGTTGGTGAAGTTTTAGGTAAATACCATCCACACGGTGACTCGTCTGTTTATTTCGCAATGGTTCGTATGGCACAGACATGGTCTATGCGCTATACGTTGGTGGATGGACAAGGAAACTTTGGTTCGGTGGACGGTGACAGTCCTGCTGCCATGCGTTATACAGAAGCAAGATTAAGTAAACTTGCCGAAGAAATGCTTCGCGATATCGACAAAGATACGGTTGATTTCCAGCTGAATTTCGATGATACACTGAAAGAGCCGACCGTATTGCCGACTCGTATCCCGAATTTGCTGGTAAATGGAGCATCTGGTATCGCCGTTGGTATGGCGACAAATATGCCAACACATAACCTTAGCGAGGTGCTGGACGGCTGTATGGCTTACATTGATACTCGTGGAGAAATGGAAGTAGCTGATTTGATGCAATATATCAAAGCTCCTGATTTCCCGACAGGTGCGACTATCTACGGATATGCTGGTGTAAAAGACGCCTTTGAAACAGGTAAGGGACGTATTGTTTTGCGCGGTAAAGCAGAAATCGAGACGGAAAATAATCATGAGAAGATTATCATTTCGGAAATCCCTTATGGTGTAAATAAAGCCGAACTGATCAAATATATTGCCGATTTAGTGAATGAAAAGCGCATAGACGGTATATCGAATGTAAATGACGAGTCGGACCGCCAAGGCATGAGAATCGTCGTGGATGTAAAAAGGGATGCAAATTCGAGTGTTGTGCTCAACAAGCTATATAAGATGACGGCATTGCAGTCTTCCTTCAGCGTCAATAATATCGCGTTGGTGAATGGGCGTCCCAAACTGCTCAATCTGAAAGATTTGATCAAAGCGTTTGTCGACCATAGACATGAAGTTGTGATTCGCCGTACGAAATACGATTTGAAGAAAGCCGAAGAACGTGCCCATATCTTAGAAGGTCTGATTATTGCTTCCGATAATATTGATGAAGTCATTGCAATCATCAAATCGTCTAAAAGTCCTGCTGAAGCTATCGAACGTTTGATGGAACGTTTCTCCCTGTCGGATATACAGTCTCGTGCCATTGTAGAAATGAGACTTCGCCAGTTAACTGGCCTGGAACAGGATAAACTTCGTGCAGAGTATGAAGAAATCGAAAAATTAATCGCATATTTGAAGGAAATTCTAGAAAATGACGATCTTTGTATGAAAGTCATCAAAGACGAGTTGCAGGAAATCAAGGACAAGTACGGAGATGAACGTAAAACAGATATCGTTTATGCCTCCGAAGAACTCAATCCTGAAGACTTCTATGCAGATGATGAGATGATCATTACCATCTCCCACATGGGATACATCAAGCGTACGCCGCTCAGTGAATTCCGTGCTCAGGGACGCGGCGGAGTAGGGGCCAAAGGTTCTGAAACGCGTGACGAAGATTTTGTAGAATATATCTATCCGGCTTCCATGCATGCTACCTTGCTGATCTTTACGGCAAAAGGAAAATGTTATTGGTTGAAAGTGTTCGAAATTCCGGAAGGAGCGAAGAACTCAAAGGGTAGAGCGATCCAGAACTTGTTGAACATCGAACCGGATGACAAGGTCAACGCTTTCATTCGAGTAAAGAAGCTGACGACAGACACCGAGTTTATTAATTCGCACTATCTGTTGTTCTGTACAAAGAAAGGTGTGATCAAGAAGACTCTATTGGAAGCATATTCCCGTCCTCGCCAGAATGGTGTAAATGCCATTACATTACGTGAAGACGACGGTCTGATCGAAGTTTGTATGACAAATGGTAATAATGAGGTTCTGATTGCAAACCGTAACGGACGTGCTATCCGTTTCCATGAAAATGCAGTGCGCGTTATGGGGCGTACAGCATCCGGTGTAAGAGGTATGACACTTGATGACGATTCTAACGACGAAGTTGTAGGAATGGTTTGCATTAAGGACAAAGAAAAAGAAACTGTACTGGTTGTGTCCGAACAAGGTTACGGCAAACGTTCTAATATCGAAGATTATCGTATTACGAATCGTGGAGGTAAAGGTGTCAAAACCATCAACATTACGGAAAAGACCGGTAAACTGGTTGCCATCAAGAATGTTACGGAGGAAAACGATATTATGATCATTAATAAATCCGGTATCACAATCCGTATGAAGGTATCTGATCTGAATGTCATCGGACGTGCAACACAAGGGGTACGCCTGATCAATTTAGGGAAACGTAATGACGAAATCGCCTCTGTATGCAAGGTGCTGTCACAGACTGAAGAAGAGATCGCTGAAGAAAAAGCACAGCGTGAAGCTTTAGAAGGTGTGGTAATTCATGAACATCCAATAGAGAATACCGATTTCGAAGATGTCTCTGATGATGTCGAAAGCAATGAAAATGCGGACGATACAGAAGGAACAACTGAGGAATAATTTAAACAAATAGAAATATTAATCTCAAATCACTATCACAAATGAAACGAGTATTATTGACAGTTGCACTATGTGTTGCAGCATCTGCCTCTTTCGCACAGAAAAAAGTTGTGAACGAGGCACAGAGTATTGCGAAAGGAAGTAACGCAGATTTCGGAGAAGCCAGAACCTTGATCAAAGGAGCATTGGAAAATCCGGAAACTAAAGATGACGCTAAAACTTGGTATGTAGCAGGTTTTATTGAAGATCAGCAGTTCAATGCTGAAAGAGCTAAACAAATCTTGGGACAGCAACCCAACGAGCCGGTTATGTACGAAGCTTTGTATGGTATTTTACCTTATTTTCAGAAAGCCTATGAACTGGATCAGTTGCCTAATGAAAAAGGAAAAGTGAAACCTAAATACACAAAAGATATCAAAAGTATCTTGAGTGCAAACCATGTATATCTGTTCAATGGTGGTGCATATTATTTCGATAAACAAGAGTATAAAAAAGCATACGATTTCTTCAACCAATATGTGGAAATATCCGAACTGCCAATGTTCGCAGGGACTCAGACTGCGGAAAAAGACTCTACATTCATGACAGTTCAGTTCTATGCAGCAGCAGCAGCTTCTTTAGCTAAAGATTCCAGATTGGCTATTGCCGCTTTGGAACGTGCTAAAAATACTCCTTATCGTCAATATGATGTTTATCAGTATCTTTGCTACGAATACGGAGAGGCAAGAACTGCTCAGGACTCTGTTATGTTGGAAAAAACATTCGAAGAAGGCATGCAGGTTTTTCCAGATTCGGCATTCTTCTTGAATAACTTGATCAATACATACATCTATTCCAATAGAAATGAAAAAGCATTGGAAATGTTGAATGTTGCAATCCAGAAAAATCCAAATGATGCAAACCTTTACAATGTAATGGGACGTGTTTATGAAACCGGATTAAAAGATTATGCCAATGCTGAAAAGAATTTCCAGATTGCTTTGGAAAAAGATCCGAATTTGACAGATGCGCTTTCTAACATTGGTCGTATCTATTACAATCAAGGAGTGAACAAATTAAGCGAAGCCAATATGATTAATGATAGTAAGAAATACCAGGAGGAATTAGGCATGGCAAAAGATTTGTTCAAAAAAGCTCTTCCTTATTATAAAAAAGCTCATGAAGCTGAACCTGAAAAAATGGACAACATGATCGCTTTGAGAGGTATCTATTACAATCTGAACATGGGGCCGGAATTAGAAGCTATTGAAGCAGAAATGAATAAATAATAGATCGGATAAGATTTATTTGATAAAAGAAAATATGTCATATAATGAACCCCGAAAGTTAGACAAAAAACTTTCGGGGTTTTTATTATGTCTGCGCAAAAAAGAAATTCAACAATCTTATTAAACATAATCATAATTATCTTTAAGTATATCTGAAAATCCCGCTTTTTATATTTATTCGGTATCGTTTTTCTTTTTCCTTCTTGAAGGTAAGTTCGGTATATTTTCCCGAATGAAGCGCTTGAAACCGCTTAAAGAAACCTTATAATAATCGGCTAATTCGGCATATGTTGCATTTTCTTCTTTCAATTCTCTTTCGATCTGGCTTTTCTGGGAAAGGAGAAATTCGGTTTTGGGGCTTCCCAAAGGACGTCCTAATTTTGTTCCTTTGTTTTTACTGGCTGTCAATGCTTCTTTCGTACGGGCAGAAATAAGTTTGCTTTCAATCTCAGAAACAAGCCCAAATGTAAATGCCAACGTCTTGCTGTTCACGTTATCTTCAAATGAATAACCTTCCTTGATACAGTAAAGTGCCACTTTCTTTTCAATACACAACAAAATCAAATGCATTATCTCCATTAGTTTCCTGCTGAGTCGAGTGACATCGGCAACGATAAGAATATCGCCTTCTTGTAAATTTTTTATTACGTCTTCGAGTCGGTTTTTCTCTTTGGAGGAATTTTTAGCATCTTTCAGCCATTTGTCAATCTCAATTTTTTTTGCTTTTGCAAATTGTTCGATTGCGTTTTTCTGGCTCTCTGTTTGTTGTTTATTTGAATATGTACGTATATAAGCGATTGTCATATTTTTTATTATTTAAATTTTGTTTTATCATTTGATATATAACAGATTGGTTTGCAATATGTTCATTCTAAAAGTTGATAAAGGGGGTATACATGTTGTAATGATCTCCTAAACTGATGCGAATGTACGTAAATAAAAAAAACAATGAAATATTTGGTAGTTAAAAAAAAATACCTACCTTTGCACCGTGATCAAAAATAAAAGAGATTGCAAAACGGGGTGTAGCGCAGTCCGGTTAGCGCACCTGCTTTGGGAGCAGGGGGTCCCAGGTTCGAATCCTGGTACCCCGACATAAATAAGAGGTCGTAATTAGCTGATCAAAGTCATAACGAGTTGATACATATATTGTATCAACTCGTTATGACTTTTGAATCTTTCTCATATACTCTTATCGGGCAAGACGTGAAGCTCCGGAAGAAGTCTTCTGATCTCTTTTTCTTGCCTTTATTCTTGAGAGCGAGTAATAAGGCTTCAAGTACCTGAGACATCATTGTCCAGATACTATTTTCATCTTGGGCCGTATAGATATTTCCATCGGACAGCCGGGAAAAGGCCGGACGGCCATGCGAATAGTCAAAATCTTTTACACAGAAGTATTTTACGATATATTTTTATCCCTATCTTTGCGGCATAAATTAAAAAATAATCATCTTGGCAAGAAATAAGAAGCAGTTGCCTTTATTAGAAAAGGTAACAATAACAGATGTAGCCGCAGAAGGAAAGGCTATCGCACGCGTGAATGACATGGTCGTATTCGTACCTTTTGTTGCGCCCGGAGATGTCATAGACATACAATTGACACGCAAGAAACATAGTTATGCGGAGGGAAAAGCTGTATTTTTCCATGAATATTCCTCCCTGCGTGCCATTCCGTTCTGTGAACATTTCGGCGTATGCGGTGGCTGTAAATGGCAACATCTACCCTATGAGGAACAGATTCGCTACAAACACAAGCAGGTGATCGACAACCTGACCCGGATCGGTAAGATCGAAATGGAAGAAATACTCCCGATCAAGGGTTCCAAACATACGACTTTCTATCGTAATAAACTTGAATTTACATTCTCTAACAAGAAATGGTTGACGGAAGAGGAAGTGAAAACCGAGGCCAAGTTCGATTGCATGGATGCTGTAGGCTTTCATATTCCGGGAATGTTTGACAAGGTGCTCGACATTCACAAATGCTGGTTGCAGAACGACATATCGAACCGCATCCGTTTGGCAGTCAAAGAATACTGCCTGACACACGAAGGTTATCCGTTCTTCGACCTTCGCAATCAGGAAGGATTTGTGCGTACGTTGATGATCCGTACGGCTTCAACGGGCGATCTGATGGTAGTGCTGGTATTTTTCTATGAAGATGTGGAACGCCGCGAAGCGCTTCTCTCCTATGTCGTCGAACAGTTCTCGGAGATCACTTCGCTGATGTATGTCATCAACGAAAAATGCAATGATACGATTACCGACCAGGACGTTCTTGTGTTCCGCGGAAAAGACCATATCATCGAGGAGATGGAAGGACTTCAGTTCAAAGTAGGGCCGAAATCGTTCTACCAGACCAACAGTGAACAGGCTTACGAACTCTATAAAGTTGCCCGCGAGTTTGCCGGACTGACCGGAAACGAGATGGTTTATGACTTGTACACCGGAACCGGCACGATCGCCAACTTCGTCTCCCGCCAGGCAAAGAAAGTGATCGGTATCGAATATGTGCCCGAAGCGATCGAAGATGCCAAAGTAAACTCCTCACTGAATAAGATCGAGAATACATTGTTCTACGCCGGCGACATGAAGGATATCCTGACACAAGATTTCATCAACCAACACGGCCGTCCGGATGTTATTATCACAGACCCGCCCCGTGCCGGTATGCATGACGATGTGATCAACACGATCCTCTTTGCCGAACCGGAACGTATCGTTTACGTGAGCTGTAACCCCGCGACACAGGCACGCGACCTAAGCCTGCTTTCGGTGAAATATGCCGTTAAAAAGGTACAGCCGGTAGATATGTTCCCACATACGCATCATGTAGAAAATGTCGTCCTCCTGGAGAAATTAAAAGTCAAGAATTAAAAGCTTAGAAAATAATGAACAAGATCATCCTCCTGTTTTCACTTGCTTTGTTGTTGTCCGGTTGTAATCGTGCGAGGCAGGAACAAGGACAGGAGGATGACGATGTGACAATCGACCTGCCTCAACTGAAGGCGCAAGGCGAAATAACCGCCGTCACGCTATATAGCTCGACTTCCTATTTTCAGTATAAGATGCAGCCGATGGGCTACGAATACGAACTGATCAAGGATTTCGCCCGTTCGGAAGGTCTTAAACTGAATATTAAAGTTGCCGAAAGTCCTGCCAAACTGATCGAAACGTTGGAAGCGGGAGAAGCCGATGTCGTCGCCTACCCGATCCAGATCAGCAACCGCATGAAAGAGAAACTCATCTATTGCGGACGGGAAGAGCAAGATTGCCAGGTGCTGATCCAACGTGCCAACAAAGGCGACAAGGTGATCACCGACGTGACGGAGCTGCTCGGAAAAGATGTCTATGTAAAGCCGGGAACCAGATACTTCGAACGGCTGAAAAACCTCGATGTCGAATTAGGAGGCGGTATCCGGATTCATGAAGCGGATGCCGACACAGTGACAACGGAGGATCTGATCGGCATGGTTTCGCAAGGAGAAATCCCTTACACCGTAAGCGACGAGAATATAGCCCGCCTGAACAAAACTTATTTCTGGAACCTGAACGTTTCGCTGAAGATCAGTTTTATGCAACGCTCCTCATGGGTCGTACGCAAAAGCAGCCCCGAACTGGCTAAGGCTATCGACGCGTGGGCATCCGACAAGGCGGGAACGCATGTCTACAAGGCTTTGACGAAACGCTATTTCGAACTGAGCAAACAACCCGTCACGACCGAACTGCCGGAAGTCAAAAACGGACACGTATCGCCCTACGACGAGCTGTTCCGCAAACATGCCAAAAACATCGGCTGGGACTGGCAGCTACTTGCTTCTATCGGCTACCAGGAATCCCGTTTCAATCCGAACGTCGTCTCATGGGCCGGCGCAGAAGGGCTGATGGGAATCATGCCGAACACGGCAAAGGCTTTAGGGGTAACGCCTCACGAACTGAAAAATCCGGACACGGGAATCCGTACGGGTGTGGATTGCCTGCGCCGTTTCCGTCAGGGATTTGGGAAAATAACGGACCCGGTCGAAAAGATCAAGTTCACCTTAGCGGCTTACAATGCCGGGATTGGGCATATCTACGATGCCCAACGACTGGCAGAGAAATACGGCAAAGACCCATACGTCTGGGATGATAATGTGGCCGAATATATCCGGATGAAGAACGATCCGGAGTACTACAATGATCCGGTCTGCAAACACGGCTACCTGCGTGGTTCGGAAACCTTCAATTATGTGCGCGAGGTGATGGAGCGTTACAACTATTATCTTCATAAAACAGGAAAAAAATAAAGAGGTGCGTATTGCTTGGAACCAATCGGACCATCTTATTTTCAAGACCGGATATTTTCTTTTATCATCTCCTTAATAAGCAACATCACCTTCGGATGGCTCAGTGGGACGCCATCCAGAATCTCTTTTATTTCATTCGTGCTGATTGAATATCCGGTTTCTCCCGAACGGTATTCAAAGCAAACGTTTATTTTCGGATTGCCGGTGATCAACAAGGCGACTGTACCCGGAAGATCTCCCCAAGGCGGGCAATCGATATGATCCGAATGAAAGACAGCCCTCACATCCGTTCCCTTTCCCGGCTCGGATGTCAGAGTGACACTGCCGCCGGTTTGCTCCGCATTCTGGATCAGGAAGGGAAGGCCGAGTCCGACTTTGCGAGTCGTGCGGGTGGTGTAGAACGGGTTCGTGACACGCCGGGCGGTTTCCGCATCCATCCCTGAGCCGTTGTCCGTGATGCGGATGACGATGCGGGCATCCTGCTCTTCTACGGACAGCCCTATCTCCGAAGCATTTGCCCGGATACTGTTTGCGGTGATATCGGTGATATGGAAAGATAGATTATTCATGCTGTTACAATCGTATGACCGTTTTCCTTCCGGAAAGCCATTGCTAAATGTTCAAAATCAAGCAGGTCGGCTCTTAACAGGGAATATTTCGTGCCGATCTGTCCGGGATCATGCGCATCAGAGGCGCTGTAGACCGTGTAATGCTTCAAATAAGCATGTGCCGCCAACAGCCTTTCATAGCGGGCAGCATCCTTGAACTCGATCGCATCCAGCGGCAACGAAGGATCTATAAACCCCAACTGACTGATCAGGCTGAACGAAGGACGTTCGACATGGGCCGCAATGAACAACCCGCCCAGACGATGCACCACTGCGGCAATCTGTTCCACACTCCGGTCGAGGGCCGAGATAAGCAGATAAGGGGCTTCCCCCACGATCTCGTTCCGGGCGTTCACCCAGACCTGGTCGCCGAAACGTTCAGGATCGTTCGGGACAGGCGGCAGATGGTCATCCAGACACATCTGGAAAGCGGCACGGGCCCGGTCATCTGCAAAAAGTGCCACACAGTGCGCCTCTTCGCGTGTCGTCACCTCCGCACCGGCAAAGACCATGAGTCCCCGCTCCTCCCCTAAAGCCTGGATTTCGGGACATTGCAGCGTGCTGTTATGATCCGTCACAGCAATGGCATCCAACCCCCGTTCGAGGGCCGTTTCCACAATCCGCTGCGGGCTCATCTCCAGGCTTCCGCAAGGCGAAAGACAGGTGTGCAGGTGCAAATCTACCCGGAACTCCTTCATGCCTTTTGCAACAGGCTGTATATTTTTCCCGTTACTTCGAATGCGGAAAGCGGCGTTCCGAGCAAAGGCACGTCTTCCTCTTTTCCTTTCTCAAGCGTCTCCTCGTCCGGCGAAGCCCCGTTCACGATCAGGACGGCAGCCGCATCTTTCAGGGTGGCGACCGCCACGATGTTCTGGTGTGTCTGCATCGTGACCCACAACATTCCTTCGTCTATATGTCCCATTACGTCACTCAACAAGTCGCTGGTGTAGCCGCCGGAAATCTCCGCGTCCAGTCCTGCCTCTCCGCAAAAAACGGTTAAGTTCAATTCTTTCACTAAATCACTGACCTTCATATTTGGCTCCTTTCTTATAACAATCTTTATTCAACCGGTCTTTCCCCCACGTCTTTTCGATCAGGCGGAAAGCATGTTCCTTGTCCAGCTTCCCGTGCTTCTCCATATTGCGCTGCATGAAGACGCAATCGCTGAACTGCGCCTCATGGCGGACAATGTCTTCCGCCAACGCCTGGCAGTTGGGCGAACCACAGGCCCCGCAATCGATGCCGGGCAGGTAGCACATCAACTTGCGCACCTGCTCCATCTTTTTCAGGACTTCTTCGATATTTCCTTCGTATCGCAACTTCGGGTTGGGTTGAAGCGGACGAATGGTGATGTGTTGTTTCAGATAGGACAACGCCTCCAACCGGTCGGAATAGATCAGCGGGGCTTTGTCGCGTTTCATCGAACGCTTCATCACCCGCTCGGCTGTCAGGAAACGGTTGGCGACTGCCAGCACGCCACCGGCACAACTCCGGTCGCAGGCACGCAATTCGAGGAAGTCCACATTGCGGACTTCGGTGGTCGATTCCATCCGTTCCAAGAATTCGATGACATTGTGTATCTCGTCTATCGCCAGACAGCGGCCGGAGAAATGTTTGGCTTCGCCTCCCGTCTGGCTCCAACGCATCTCCTTCTTGGTCAGGGAAGGCGGAAGGACGCATTCGGGCGTGTAGTTCTTCGGGCGGTTTTTCAGGATATGATATACCTTATTATATAGGGTATCCATATTGATCACGCCTTTGATCGTGGACGAATATCCCTCCGCACCTTTCAGGGAGGCGATCTTCGCCGCACAGGGCGTCACATAAAAAATACCGATCTCTTCGGACGAGAAACCGTCTTCTTCCAATACCTTATGATAGTAAGTGGCTGTCGCATTGACCGGCGGCTTCACCAACAAGATATTATCGACCAGGGCCGGGAAGCGCACCTGTATCAGCCGGACGATAGCCGGGCAAAACGAACTGATGACAGGTTTATCCTCCGCCAGCTCCATCTGCCTGAGCATCTCGCGATGGATCATGTCTGCCGTAAACTCGACCTGGAACACATGCGTAAACCCCAGTTCGTACAGCGCACTGAAAATCTCTTCCTCCGTCGTATATTTGGAGAACTGCCCGATAAAGACCGTCGGAACCAGCACGACACGGGCCTTGTAGTCGAATATCTTCTGGAAGTCGTCCTGCTCCACATAGATGGCTTCCGTCGGGCAGGCTTTCAGACATTCGCCGCAGTCCACACACCAACCTTTACGGATGGAGGCTTTCCCCTCGCGGATACGAATCGCACCGGTCGGGCACTTCGTCATGCAGTGGGTACAGCCGACACAACGGTCATTGTCTATTTTCAATGCGTGGTAAAACTTTGTCTCTTCCATGGCTATCTGTCGTTTGCGGAGAAATAGGTCAGCATACGGACAACCGTGCCCTCTCCGACTTTGCTCTCGATCGTTAATTCATCTACATTCTTCTTCATATTGGGCAACCCCATGCCTGCACCGAACCCCATCTCGCGGACGGCTGCCGATGCGGTGGAGAAACCTTCCTGCATGGCCTGTCCGATATCGGGAATGCCGGGACCTTCGTCTTGCAACAGGAGGCTGATCCTGTCGGCTTCGATATCGGCCAGAACCGTCCCCCGCCAGGCGTGCGCCACAACGTTGACCTCGGCTTCATAAAGAGCGACGACCACCCGCTTGATGATGCGCGGATCGACGGACAGTTGCTTCAACACCTTCTTTATCTGGCTCGAAGCATAGCCGGCTTTTGAGAAGTTGCCTCCTTCCAGTTCAAATCTGAATTGCATATCTTCACCTCCTTTTGTTTAATAGATCGGCGGAAGGCCGTTACAATAAAGTTCGCCGACCGTATGGTACATCGAGTGGTCCGTTTCCATCAGGATCATCTCGTTTTCCGCCGCCAGTTGCAAAATATCGGGCGTCGCTTTCTTTCCCCTGACGAACAGGATGCAGGAAACATCCGCCATCTCTGCCGTCCGGATCGTCTGCATGTTGCACAGACCCGTGACGAGGAGCACGCCGTTGCAATCCAATGTCAGGACATCGCTCATCAGGTCGCTGGCGAAGGCGCACTGCACTTCATGGTCTTCCCGGCCGTTACCACACACGACTGTCGCGCCGGTAAGTGCCATTATCTGCCGTATCTTCATTATTATATAAAGGTTATATTTGCCGGGACAATGTAAGAAATAGTTATAACTTTGCAAGCGAAAAGATACGGAAAGTTATAACTAAATCATGAAAATATGGGCGTAGTAATAGGTATTGACGTAGGTGGAAGCACAACCAAGATTATCGGAGTGGAAAACAAGAGCATCCAGTCGCCGATGTTCGTCAAGGCGACCGATCCGGTCACCTCGCTCTTCGGAGCTTTCGGCAAGTATATCTATGACAACGGGATCACCTTGCCGGAGATCGAGATGGTGATGCTGACGGGTGTGGGAAGCGCTTTCATCGACCAACCGCTATACGGCTTGCCGACAGCCAAGACCGATGAATTTCTGGCCAACGGCCTCGGAGCCAAATATACCGCTTCGCTGGAAAACCTGATTGTCGTAAGCATGGGGACGGGAACTTCTTTCGTAAAGGTTGAAGGACCGCATATCCAGCATATCGGCGGCATCGGCATCGGAGGCGGAACCTTGCTCGGACTCTCCCGCCTGCTCCTGAAAACGCAGGACATCCATCTGATCGCTGAAATGGCCCGGAAAGGGACCCTGACGAATATCGACCTCCAGATACAGGACATCTGCAACAGGCCCCTGCCCGACCTGCCGTTGGACGCCACCGCCTCCAACTTCGGAAAGGCGGACGGCAACGCCTCTCCCGAAGACATTGCTTCCGGGATTATCCACATGGTCTTGCAATCGATCGGCCAGGCTGCCATCCTGTCGGCTCTCAACAGCCCGATCCGCAATTTCGTCCTGATCGGCAACCTGACGCAACTGCCCCAGTGCAAGGAAATCTTCCCTAAGCTGGAAGAAATGTATGGCGTCCGTTTCCTGATCCCCAAATATTCGGAATACAGGACAGCCATAGGCGCCGCCCTCACCTATATGGACGGGGCACCGATTCATCCGATCAAATAAAGCGGTAAAAAGATTATCAGTTAACTGTCAGCTCATTGCATTTACATGTCATTTACCTGTCGATGTAAAAGTATTTACGCTGCCATGTAAAAGCATTTACGTCGGCATGTAACGTCTTTTACCTGGGCATGTAAAAGACTGCAGATGCCCAGTCACCAGTCGTATTCCTCCACATATCCGTCAAAGTATTCGTCCAACCGCACGCCTAACTTCCTGGCAAGCGCAACCACCTGCTGCTGCTCGGCTGGTGACAGCAACGTTTCTCCTTTCCGCTTCTGATAATATCTCCTGACTCCCCAACTACCGATCAGACGACACCTGAACGTACCCGACACACTGACCGCCAAGGCTCCGACCGTACACAGGAACCCTTTGGCATAACGCACTTTCTCGTTGGAACGGTAATACTTGCACTTCCCCGCCATCGCTTCTATCGCTTTCAGATGCAATGTCGGAGGAAAAACAACATTTGCCGGAATACGGTCGTATGCGATCCGCCTGAGACAAGTGTCGCCGCGAGGACAGTCTGCCGCACATAAACCGTAATTAGAAGGAATTTTAGAATAAGATGTGTCTTTCATCATAGTTCTTGTATTTTAATGATTACATAGCAAAGGTACGATAAT
>ERZ791842.836-NODE-836-length-21452-cov-9.39029_pt1 | contig 21452 bp, 8 predicted proteins | sample MGYA00509944_ERZ791842 | MGnify/ENA primary metagenome ERZ791842 (study PRJEB30046, sample SAMN00715263) | human gut metagenome | study: EMG produced TPA metagenomics assembly of the A metagenome-wide association study of gut microbiota in type 2...
GTATCTCGAAAAAACTGAATTTCTGTTCTTCCCCCCGCAGATTCTGTCCGATCAGTGTCGGCTCCCATGTATCCGTACTGATTGGCTGCTGTTCCATGATTTTCATAACTGTTCCGTCTGCCAAGATAACGGTTGCCTGTCCTGGAAGATTCATCAGGTCATATACTGTTGCACCATTTTCTTCCAGATATTCTGAAATAGCTTCCCTGGCTCCTTCATCAAATCCATGCCAGATGTCCTCTGCCACCAGTGTTCCATTTTCCGATACGATAATATCTGCCACATCCTGACCGTATTCTTCACTCCGCATCTGGAAGAATCGCTCCCCATGATAAGTTTTCATATCAATCGCATACCATGTACCTGTATGTCCGTCTGCTTCATACCCTCTTGTAGTTTCAGTGATATGCTGATTTTTCACGCCAAGCACCTCTTCCAGTTTCCGGGTGCGGATTTCGTTTCTTGCCATATCAATGAAGCCATTCAGGACTGCAGGATGGCTTTCCACAATATAATCTCTGTTCAGATCCATTCCCCTGCTGATATTTTCCGGAATATCAATGCCATCTGCCCACTGCTTATTGCCATCAGAAAATCTTCCATCATGGGAAAGCTGTTTCAATGTATTTGCCAGAACAAAGGCAACTCGTTCTTCCCCATATTTTTCAATCACACCTATTGCAGTATCCGCTTTCAGGCTCATGCCATCAAAGTTTTCTGCGATTGCCTGTTCGATTGCATTTTTACAGTCGATATTCAGTTTTCTGGAATCCAGGTAAGCATCTACATTTCTCTCCTGCATAGCCTTTTCCAAAGTTCCCATATAAACTTCCGGATACGCTTTTACAGGATTGGCATTTAACATTTCAACTCTCTGTGCCACAAAGTCCGGCAGTTCTGTAAATCCAAAGGAATCCACATAGTATGCGGTTAATCTGCCGCCCCGGTTCATAATGATCACATCACTGACTGACATGGAATGCCCGGTAAAATCGTTTGGACGTTCTATATTAAATCGCTCAAAAAGGTTATCCAGTGTCGTAGCATCTCTCAGTCTTTCACTGTAAGCCATCTGATAGTCTTTACCATCTACGGTAAATCCCATTTCTTTTGCCGCTTCCAGACTTAAAAACTGATACCCTCTTTCTTCCTGTCCGCTGTTGATCTGATAAATACCATAACGGTTTCCATCGCTTTCCAGAAGAAGCGTTTCTTTGATCTTTACTTTTTCTTCTGGTATCATAACCATTTCCTGGCTTCTCCGGTAATTTTCCCATTCAAATTTCGTCACTCCGAATAACCCGTCATGCTTTAAAATATCCAATTCCAGATTCATAACCCTCTGCGACTGCTCCTGACCGCCAATTGCTCCGGTCAGCCCGTAAATCGTTACTCCCTCATGGTGCAGTTCCACTGCCCGTTCCCTGGTAAGCGGAAGCATACTTTCTGAATAAAATCCGGCTTCATGCAATTCTGATAAACCGATCATCGAATCCGGCAGACTGTCAATCTGTTCCTCCGCTTCTCCAATCAGTTTTAGTACCGCTTCCCTGTTTCCATCCAGAATAGATTCTGCAAGATTCTCTGCCAGTTTTTCCGTCGCTTCCCTGTCATCCAGTTTATAAGCAAAATTCACGATAAGGTTTCTCTGGTCATTGCTGAAAATCGTCCGTTCCTGTTCCAGACGGTTGATGGTCTGCTCCGCATACTGCATGACACTCAGTTCTTCTGTCTGCTCCACAGCAGTTACTTCCTGCTCTGGCCTTTCGATATGAAGTTCCTTGAGTTTTTCCTCAATCTGTCCGATCATATCAGCAGAAGTCTTACGGATGGTGTCCATAGAAGCACGAAACTCTTTCATATTTTTACCGGAAGACCAGCTCGCAATATAGGAAAAGGAATACTCCGATGTATCCAGTCCAAAATGGTTGCATACCACATAGGCAACACTTTCTGCTTCCACTTCCCTTGTAAGCTGGTCTTTTACGATGCCCTCTGCTTCCATCTGGTCACGATCATGCAATACTGCATGTGCCGTTTCATGCACCGCTGTTTTCATGGTCTGTGCTTCACTCATGCCAGGCTGGACAGCGATATATTTATCGACAAGCTGATAAAAGCCTTTCGCCTCCCCATCAATCTCAATAAAACGGATGGGAACCGGGGCAACCGTTTTCAGTGCTTCCATAAAATCATGGTAGATCAGAACATCCCCCTCCAGTTCTGATACCTCAAACTCTGGAATCGGTTCTCCTGTGGTCTGACTGACATCAAATACTGTCGTAACCCGGAATCTTGTAATGACACGCTCTACTACTTCTGTTTCCGGCTGTCCATCTTCCCCGATCACAATCTCTCCTGTTTCCGGATCAGTTTTTTCAATCTCCTGTTTCTCTTTAAACGGAGCCGGGGCAATGATCTGGATGCCTTTTTCCCCTCTTTTTACCTGCCGGTTAAATTTCTTCTGCCATGCCTGATACCCCGCTACCAGTGTCGCTTCCGGTTTCTGCATGGCGATCAGCAGAGTATTATTGAAACTGTAATTATGGAACTTTGCCATTGTATTCAGATATTCGGTATACTTTTCTGATGTGAATATTTCTGCAACACCCTGTTCCAACTGCTCTGTAATCTGCTTTAATTGTTCTTCTCTGTTTGCCATAATCAAATCCTCCATAGAAAAATCCCGCCAAAGCTCTGGTCACTCTGACGGGATACCCTTTATAACTCCTGTTCATGTTTCTTTTTAGGTTTCTGCTGTGTTTCTCTTGTCTGCTCCTGCTGTTTCTGTTCTTTCAGTCTTTCCAGAATAGATGTTTTATGAACACTGTCAGCAATTCTGTCCTGTCGTTCCTCCGGCATGTTTACTTCCGGGTTTTCCCCGATTCCCTCATCTGCCAGAAGATTTTCTCCCCCTTTCTCATCCATGTTGAGCATGGCATTTAATTCTGCCAGACGTTCCATTTTTTCACTCAGTTCCGCTTCTTTCGGGAATGGCTTCTGCACCTCTTCCTGTGCGGTCTTTAACTGCTGTTGTACCGTTTCCAGATTCTGCTCGGTATCTGCCAGCTTTTTCCCGATTGCAGAGAGTGCATTATGAATTCTCTGGATATTGCCCAGAGTATCCTTTCCGAACTCAATTTTATAAGAACATTTTCCCTTGATCGTCATGGTATAAGTATTCGACAGGAAATTATATTCTGAAGAAAGTGCAAAACCATGATATTCCCCGATCTGCCCTGCTGATTTCACGGACTTCAAGCCGGATGCTGCTGAAAGTAGTGCAACTCCCGCTTCTTTTTTATCGGTATACAGCTTTCCACCGACTGTCATTGCAAAGTGGTCATTATCCTGTAAATCTATTCCTTTAACCACATCTGCATCCACACGCATACCGGCAATCTTCTCTTTTAATGCGGTAATCTGTACTGGATACCGCTTTGCAATATCCGATTCCAGACGATAGATCTGACTGGTGTGGTTTGCTTTCAGAAGTTTCAGTTTACTTACCTGCACATCCAGATCCATCTTTTCTTTGATGTATTCGTTTCCTGTTGCCAGTGCCTTGATTTCTGCATAAGATAGAGCTGTATCATCTACATCTTCACAGGCACGCACCGGGGATTTACTGGTCATGATCTGTGAAATAAACTTCTGCTTGTTTTCCAGAATCTGCCACATGTACGAATCGAACGTATTTTCCGTTACATACCGGAAGATTTTTACCTTGTCATTCTGGTTTCCCTGTCTGAGAATACGTCCCTCCTGCTGTTCCAGATCAGACGGTTTCCAGGGGCAGTCCAGATGATGCAGTGCAAGTAATCTGTCCTGGACGTTGGTACCAGCACCGAGTTTCGGAGTGGAACCCATCAGGATTCTTACCTGCCCTGCCCGCACCTTTGCAAACAGCTCCGCTTTTCTTACTTCCGTATTATATTCATGAATAAATGCGATCTCCTCTTTCGGGATTCCCCGTTCCACCAGCTTGTTTCTTACATCATCATACACGTTGAATGTTCCATCATTTTTCGGTGTGCTGAGGTCGCAGAAGATCAACTGGGTAGCCTGTGTATCTTTTCCGTCCTCCCATACCTGGAAAGCATTCTCCACACAGGCATTTACCTTGCTTTCCCCTGCATCCGGTAGCATATCATTCAAAAGCCTCTGGTCTAATGCACATTTTCTTCCGTCATTGGTAATCTTGAGCATGTTATCTACCCTTGGATCTACTGCACCGCCCCTGACCTGTTCTGCACGTTCCGAAAAGGCTTCCACCATTTCTTTCTGTTCCTCACTCGGCTTTAATACTTCATTGATATATTCTGCTTCCGGTACAGGAAGATTCAGCATATCTGCAGTCTGAATATCCGCAGCTTCTTTAAATATGGAAATCAGTTCTGGAAGATTAAAGAAACGGGCAAATCGTGTTTTTGCACGATAGCCCGTCCCTTCCGGTGACAATTCGATTGCCGTAACTGTTTCTCCAAAAGTTGCTGCCCACGAATCAAAATGTCCCATTCCCATATTCATTAAAGTATCATACTGGAGGTATCTCATAATGGTGTATAATTCAGTCATACTGTTTGATACAGGTGTTCCCGTTGCAAACGTGATTCCCTTTCCCCCGGTAATCTCATCCATGTACCTGCATTTCATAAACATATCTGAACTTTTCTGTGCATCGGTCTGTGAAATGCCTGCCACATTCCGCATTTTTGTGTATAAAAAAAGGTTCTTGTAAAAATGTGACTCGTCCACAAACAGCCTGTCCACGCCTAATTGCTCAAAAGTCACCACATCATCCTTTCGTGTCTGGTCATTCAGTTTTTCCAGTTTTGCTTTCAGGGTTTTCTTTGTCTTTTCCATCTGCTTGATCGTATACTGCTGTCCCGCTTCCTCTTTTGCTGCTTCAATAGAATAGGTAATATCTGCGATCTGATCTTCCAACAATGAAATCTGCCTTTCCCTGGAAAGCGGGATTTTCTCAAACTGGCTGTGTCCGATAATGACCGCATCATAATCCCCTGTTGCGATTCTGGAACAGAACCGTTTTCTGTTTGCCGGTTCAAAGTCTTTCTTCGTTGCCACCAGAATATTTGCTCCCGGATATAAGCGTAAAAAATCGCTTCCCCACTGTTCCAGCAAATGGTTCGGAACCACATAAAGACTCTTTTGTGCCAGTCCCAGACGCTTGCTCTCCATACCGGCTGCGATCATCTGGAACGTCTTGCCTGCACCTACACAGTGTGCAAGCAGGGTATTATTTCCATAAAGGATATGTGCCACCGCATTTTTCTGATGCTCCATCAGCTTAATTTCCGGATTCATTCCGACAAACTGAATGTGACTGCCATCATATTCCCTTGGCCGGATGCTGTTAAACCGTTCATTATAAATTTTGCAGAGTGTTTCCCGTCGGCTCATATCCTTAAAAATCCACTCTTTAAACTCTTCCCGGATCAGTTCCTGCTTCTGCTGTGCCAGGGTGGTTTCTTTCCGGTTCAGTACCCGGTGTTCCCCATCCGCATCATGTATTGTGTCATAGATTTTTGTGTCACGCAGATTCAGTGCATCCTCCAACAACCTGTAAGCATTTGCCCTTTGTGTTCCGTAAGTTGCGGTGGAAAGCGGGTTATTGCTGCTGTCCACGTTCTTTCCTTTTACGTTCCATTGTCCGGTCACTTCCGCATACTGTACTTTGATACGCTCATAATTGATATGCTGTCGTGGTGTATGGAATGTTTCTGCCATGAACTCTGTAATATAGTCCGGCGAAATCCATGTTACACCAAGCCTTGCTTCAATCTCGGAAGCGTCCAGATCTTTCGGCTGTACCCGTTCCAGTGCCTGTACATTGACCATATATTCCGGGTGGTTCTCTGCAAACTGCTTTGCAATGTTCAGCTTCTCCCTGACATTCCCGGAAAGATACTCGTCGGATGGCTCCCATTTATCCGTAAGCGGATTCTTGAAGATAACACCCGTAAGCTCCTCTGTGACCTCTTCCTCTGTTTTCTCGGTAAGCTCCATCATATAAGGAATATCCACTTTTGCCTTTTCCCCGATAGATACCACCAGTGCCTCACTTGCAGTGTCTACCGATGTTACCGGCTCTGCCCTGCGGATCGTCCTTTTCGTAAATATGTCTGCTTTCCGCTTCAACTCGCCCTTTTCGTCCAGAAATTCAAGGGAAGTCAAAAGGCAATAGCTGCTGTCCATGCTGAACGCCCTTTTATTTGCATTGCTGCTGAGTAGTCCATACTTGGCAGTAAAGCTGTCATAAACCCGGTTCAATTCAGCCTGTAAGCTGGCGACCTCTTCATCACTGCATTCTTCCAACTGCCGTTCCAGAAGCCTGTTTGTTGCATCCCGGATAGCAACCATACCTCTGACACGCTCGCCTGTCACAACGGGAAGTTCCATCTTATTCATAACAGAATTTTCCCTGTAATAAATGTCCTCTCCGACAAGTGCAAAGCTGAAATTCTTAATATCCGGATTTGCCGGTATGGATACTACCTGTTCTTCCAGTTCCGTATCTGAAATCTCCTGCTCTGTGATGGTTCCCTGGATATGCTTTACCGCTTCTTTTAACTGCTCTGCCAGATCTGCTTCCGCTTTTGCCTTTACTGTTACTTCCTGTTTTCCGTACTGGGTACTTTCTGTTGTGAAATCTCCAAGCACCATTTCCGGATGATTAGCAAAATAGGAATTGACTGTATAACCTTCTGGTGTGGTTTTTAACTGTACCCAGTCTGGTTCTGTGATCGCAGCCCTGTCCCTTTTCTGGAAAAACAGAAGATCCGCAACCACACTGGTATTGGCATTTCTCTGGAAAGCATTGTTCGGTAAACGGATCGCCCCAAGCAGATCTGCCCGGTTTGCGAAATACTGTCGGACTTCCGGATTCTGCTTATCCATCGTACCGCTTGATGTGACAACTGCCACCACTCCACCCGGACGTACCAGATCTAAGGATTTTGCAATAAAATAATCATGGATCATAAAATGGTATCTGTCATATTTGCGGTCACTGACCTGATATGCCCCAAACGGTACATTTCCAATCACGCAGTCAAAAAAGCTGTCCGGGTAACTGGTTTCCTCAAATCCTTGTACTGCAATCCTGTTCTTCTGGTAAAGCTGTTTTGCAATCTGCCCGGAAACCGGATCAAGTTCTACGCCATACATACTTGCAGCACTCATACTTTCCGGTAAAAGTCCCATAAAGTTTCCTACTCCACAGGACGGTTCCAGTATATTTCCCTGTTTCAGTCCCATATTTCCAAGTGCTTCATACATAGCCTTGATGACTGTCGGAGAAGTATAAAAGGCATTCAGCGTTGATGCCCTTGCTGCACTGTATTCTTCTGGTGTGAGGACTCCTTTTAACTGCGTATATTCCGCTGCCCAGGCACTGTTTCTTTCTTCAAAAGCCTGTGGAATACCGCCCCATCCAACATATCTTGACAACACTTCCTGTTCTTCCGGTGTTGCCAATCTCTGCTCCTGTTCCAGTTCTTTCAGCAGCCGGATAGCTTCCATATTTGCTTTAAACTTTGCTTTCGGACCGCCAGAGCCAAGGTCATCGTCCGTAATATGGAAATTATGAGGTTCCTGTTCCTGCACCTGTTCATTCTGCAGATATGGTAAAAATTCTCCCTCATAGCCAAACAGTTCATTCTCCCCTGGAATATAATTTCGTCCGGTTTCCATACACCGGAAAATATCAGCTTTTGATGAACCACTTGCTTCGTAGAATCCTGCATAGGAATATAAAATATCATCTTCTCGCTCGTAGGTAGTCAAATGCAATTCTGTATTTCCTCTTGTCTGGTTTACCAGTTCTTTCCCTTCCAGACCTTGTGGAAGAATCCCCACTGGTTCAAAATGATACCCCTGATATTCAAATACATTCTCGTTCCACTGTTCCTGTACAACTACATCTTCTGGCTCAGATTCTGGTTCCCCTTTTTGTACCTCCTCCATTTCTGCAGACGATTCTTCCACTTCTGGTTCTTCTGTATTTTCTTCTGGTTCGGAGGCACTCACAATATCAAATAAAGACATCTGGTATCCATCTAAGCCATCTGCCTGATCTGGTACTTCCTGTGCTGGGAAAATCGTATAGCTGCCTTCCACATACTGATGTACTTCCGTCAATAGCTGTAATTTCTTCTCATAAGTTTCATTCACTGATTCAAAATCCAATGGCAGCATTGCCAGTGCATCGTCCATCGCCTGTAACAATTTCTGCGACTGCTCCGAATCATTCAGCATAACAGGAAGTTCTTTTCTTGCTTCTTCATTAAAGAAATCCTGCTTGAACGGACGCTCGATTTCTTCTGGCAGCCTTGCATAAAAACTGATCACTTTTCCTGCAATCCGTTCCCTCTCATATTCCGGCATACGGGAATAATCTGCGGAACGTAAGAACTGCTGGTTATCAATCAGATAGCCGATTCTTTTTGCAACTTTTGCCCAGGGCAGCAACACCGAAGTATCTGGATTCCCATAGTCCCCTCTCTCCAGCTTCAAACCTTTCCCATCATAATCTGCATGTGAATTGTCTGCTCCACATAAAGCATGGCTCTGACCGCCTATCCCATATTTTTCCTTGATAAAATCTGTCCTTGCCTTATCATCTCCATTCAGAAGATAAAAAGAATAGGTAGAAAGCCTTCCATCCGAATACGGACCGCCACCGGCAAGAAAAGCATCTATTTCATCTTGAGTAATAAATACCTTATGTTCCTGCCATGCGAATTCATCTCTGGCATTGTATGGAATTACTTCTGCTGCAAATTTCTGAAACTGACCGGATATTCTGATTGGATTATAGGTGCGGAACCGCATAATGCTTTTATCTTCCTCATAAGCCATTGCCAGTCCTTCCAGACGCTCGTTCAGATCTGCCAGCCACTCCGGATCTGTTAGTTTCTCTTCCAGATAATCAGTAATTTCCGGATAAATACTGTGAAGATGTGGTAAATCCTCTTCATCAAAGACAAGTTCTGCTACACCCTCTGCCATATCCGCTTTCATATAGGCAAGTGCCTGGGCATGTTCCTTTATCGCATTCTCCCTTGCAACATCAAGTACAGACTGTGGTGCATACTCGCCTTGCTTCAAAAGCTGATGGATACGACCACTCACATCTTCCCAGGATAAAAACGCCTTATCCAGAATCTGATCGGTAACCGTATGCCCTACTGCAATCTGCAATCCCGTTTCGTCAAACCAGACAGAATATTCCATGCCATTGATTTCAAAGCCCTTTCCACCAGTCCCATACTCCCGCTTCACAAACTCTGTATATTCTTCCGGTGTCTGTTCACTCATAAAATTATAGATAATACGAAGCTGGCTCTTGCTTCGGTTTCCTCCGGTTCTTAAAACCTCATCGACCACCTCACTTGGAATGGCAATCTCCCCGGCATAGAGGGCAGCTATTCTGTTTTCGATTTCTCTTTTCTGTTCATTTACAGATGGAAGTTCGGGCAAAGATAAAGCAGAGGCAATTTCTTCCTCTGCTTTACTTAACTGATCTTCACTTGTGTCTTCAATTAGCTGTACACCAATTCCGTCAAGATGCTCTCTTCCGCTGTTGCCGTCAGACTGTTCATATGTGCTGTCCACGCCATCGGGTTCTCCTCTTTCGATGGTGCCGGATTCTTCTCCAACAGTTTCGCCATCTGTACTTCCAATCTCTTCTGTGCTGTTTTCTCGATCTCTTCCAGATGGCTGTTCAGTTTCCCGGTCAGTAACAGGCTCTGATACAGGCTGTTCTTGTGTTCCTTCAGAAATGTCCTCCGCAGCATTCCGTATTTCCCAATCTGTACCTCTGTCTCCTGGATTGTCAGATTCGGAAACAGATAATCCCCTTTGCGATGATATGTCAGTTCCATGCTCATTTCCTCCTTCATCTTCCTGTGAATATTCGTTTTCTATGATTCTGTTGTTGTTTTCTTCGCTTTCACGAATTAACGTGTTGAATTTATTATAATTCCTTTCCTCTGAATTTTCAATACCCTTTTTCATTTCTTCTAATGAAATACGGTGTACAAATCTTCCAATATCCACTAGCACAGACTCACTGGCCATGCTCGTCGCATTTCCAATAAATGTCAGCACTGATAAACTGTTATAGTCTGTGATATGTACGAAGTCCATTTCTTCCTGCCGTTCCAACGGATCAAGTCCGCATCTGGAAGCCAGCGTATAATAAATGCTGTCTGTCAACAGACTGCGAAATTCACTGCGTATGGTATCTTCTTCCAGCTCCTCCAGATACGTTCCTTCCATCACATATGTCAAGCCATCCAGGTATTCATCCAGATTTTCTTCTACCATATACTTCGCTGTTGCCATCAGTGCATCAGAAAGACTTCCTGTATCTATAACTTCCAGTCCATAAACTTCTTCTAAATGGTTTAATAACTCCTCCTGTTGCTTCTCCTGCAACCGCCACAGGTAAGGGGTTCTTCCACCTTTTACCTTATGAGTATCCTGAATATCAAATACATATCGGAGTCTTGTTTTCTGCATGGTTTCATCCAAAAGAGCAATTCCCTTTGCTCCTCGGTTTACCCACCGCAGCATTTTTTCATTCCATAATTCCAGCGAAGCACAGGCAGTTGCTTTTGGACGCTGCGCGTGGATCAAAAGCTGATCCATAAATGGATACCGATACAGTCTGGCTGCAGTATCCAGATAATTCATCCAGTCCCTTGGTGAACTGCTGATACGGGTTGCATGATACTCCGCAAGTCCCCGTATCTCATCTAAATGAGCCATAACTCATTCCTCCTTCCGTCTGTGCCTTATTTCTTCTTTTTAGGAAATTCCAGACTGAATCTGGCTTTTCCATCTTCTAACCCTAATACCAGATCGGCATCAAATTTGCTGTCTTTTTTCTTGGAATACAGTCCTTTCACATGGGTACGTCCATTTTTCAGAAGCTCCACCGCCATCTTTTTATCCATCGACTTTTTCATACTTTCCAGAAAGCGGTTCGACTTCCACAGAGCAAACTGACAGCTTCTGTCAGAGCAGTAATAATTGGTCTTACCCTCATATACATCAGAACCGCATACCGGGCATTTCCCGATTACTTCCTTTGCAATCTGAAAACGGTTCCGTTCTTCTTCCGAAATTGCCCTGCACATAGAAAGAATCTCATTAATCATGGATACAATCCCATTCATAAATTCATCTTCCTGGATTTCCCCCTTTTCCATCATCAGAAGCTGATTCTCCCATTCTGCTGTCAGGCCTGCAGATTTCAGATTCTCCGGCATTACATGAATCAGCTCACATCCTGCTACGGTAGGAAGAATCTGTTTTCCTTTACGTTCTGCATAACCGGAAGATACCAGCTTCTCAATGATATTCGCTCTGGTTGCCGGTGTCCCAAGTCCTTTTTTCTCTGTTTCAGAATCAAATTCCTTATTCCCCGCTGTTTCCATCGCAGCAAGCAGGGTATCTTCGGTAAACATCTTCGGCGGGGAAGTATAATGTGTACTCTTCTCTGCCTTCACAGAGGCAAGAGTCATTCCTTCCTCATATCCTTCTGGAAGTTCTGTCTTATGATCCGGTTCGTCAGGTTTCTTATCCTTTACACAGTATTTCCGAAAGGCTTCTTCCACTTCTTTGAAGCCCATCTGTACAGGCAGCTTTCCCTTTGCAGTAAATTCATGTTCTTTGCACTGTACGGAAATTTCTGTCTGCTCATAAAGGTACTCTTCCCCTGTTGCCTGAACAAGCTGCTGTCCGATCAGCATCAGCAGATTTTTCTTTCCACTGGAAAGTCCTCCCATGCCTTTTTCCATTGCTTCTTTTGTCGGCAGTATTGCATGATGATCAGATACCTTTGCATTATTAACCACACGATCTATGTTACCTCTAGTCTGTCCAGATTCCAGAAACGGAAGAAAATCTGTCATGCCTTCGGCAAGCATTTTTACCGTTTCTTTCATATCTTCGGTTACATACTGACTGTCTGTTCTCGGATAGGTAACCATCTTTTCTTCGTACAGCTCCTGCAGCATATCCAATGTCTTCTGGGCAGTGTATCCAAAAAAACGATTTGCTTCCCTCTGCAGACCGGTCAGATCATAAAGTTTTGGTGGGAAAGTCTTTTTCTGCTCTCTTTTTACCCTTGTGACCAGTGCTTCTGTCCCATCACAAAGTTTTCTTAATTCTTCCGCTTCCATTTCTAACGGGATACTCTCTGATGTTACCATAAGTTTCCCATCTGACAGAGAAACCTTATAATAGGCTTCTTTCTTGAAATGCTCGATCTTCTCTTTTCTTTCCGTCAGCATGGCAAGCGTCGGTGTCTGTACCCTGCCAACTACCAAACGCTTAAAATATCTGGTTGTGTAGGCTCTCGTTGCGTTCATTCCAATCAACCAATCCGCCTGTGCCCTGCATACCGCAGCATTACAAAGCCCTGCATATTCTCTCCCGTCAGTTAGGGACTGAAATCCTTTCTGAATGGCTTCATCTTCCATTGAACTGATCCACAGACGCTTCACTGGTTTCTGACAGCCTGCCAAATCATAAACTCTTTTAAAAATCAGTTCTCCTTCTCTTCCGGCATCACAGCCATTGACCAGATATGCTACATCTGCCCGGTTTATTAAGCCGCATAGCACATCAAACTGCTTCTTTTTATCTTCTGATACCTGAACTTTCCATACTTCCGGAATGATCGGCAAATCCTCAAACTGCCATTTTGCATATTTTTCATTATAAATTTCCGGTGGTGCATATTCTGCCAGGTGTCCCAAACACCAACTGACAATGCAACTGTTCCCCTCCAGATACCCGTCCTTTCTCTGATAAGCAGATAAATTTTTTGCAAGGCTCTGTGCCACGCTCGGTTTCTCTGCAATCACTAAAAATTTCGCCATGTTTTCCTCCTGTTCCTGTCAAAAAGGCAGTCCATAAAGAACTGCCCTTTCTCCATACCTTATGCTTTTTTGTTATTTCTGCTGATCTTCCGCATTTTCTTCATCTTCATTGATGTAACTGTCATCAGCAAATTCCAGGCCTTCCTCTACAATACCGTCCTCTTTTTTCTTTCGGAATTTACTTAAAACAAAAGCAGCTAAACCACCGAATACCAGTACAATGCCGCCGCCCAGGATCGCAGAACCAAACATTTTATTACCACCGGATTCTGGATTCACTTCTGTTTCTGGCTGTACGGTAGTTTCTGGTTCTGGTGCTGCAGTCGTTTCCGGAAGAACAACTGCTGATTCCTCTTTTTTCTCGGTTTCCTCGTTTTCGTCTAAGAACTCTGCCAGATCATTTTCATCTACCAGTGACATCATGTACACGTTCTCGGAAGTACCGGAACGGTCAATGACCATATAAAAGGTATTTCCATTCTTTGTCTGTACAGTCAGAAACTGCTTGGAACTGTCATTCTCCTTATCATCCACAAGCTGTCCGTTTCCCGGTGTGGAAAACGGTGTTTCCTCTGTGGTAGGCTGCTCTGCCGGCTGTTCTTCTATCACCTGTTCCACTGCTTCTGTCTGCTCTGCATTTTCATTTGCCTGTGCAAATGCAGTCACACTGGCAGAACCCATCAGTATTGTTGACGACAACATAATCATCAAAATTTTTTTCATTACTTTATTCTTCATCTTCCAAATCCTCTCTTTCTTCTATCAGTCCGGTTAACATTTCGCTATCCATATTTTCTTCTTTCTTTATACCTGTTTCAGAACTATCCATAGAAAGATTGCCCTCTTCATCAAACTGCATGGTAACTGTTCCGTTCTGAATTCCATCCAGAAAAGTCAGCATCTTTCGGCTATCCATTTTCATGGAACGGATTGCCTTAATGATTTCTGCATCTTCCATCTGCTTTTTCTGGATTCTCAGTTGCCTTACATGCTCCTGCAATTCCAGAATCTTGTTTTCAGTTTTCTGAATATCATCCAGAACCTTTTTTAATCGCATATTCATCTCTTATTCACTCCCTTCTAGTGAAGTCTGCCAAATGCCATAAAATGTTGCTGCCAGTAAGAACTTGCAATGCTTGTATACTGAATCGGATTCCCGCAATGAATCATCATGTTATTTCCTACATAAATTCCAACATGGCTCGCTCCCGGCGTATCATAAGTTCCCTGGAAAAAGATCAGATCTCCCGGTTTTGCATCAGATGGAGATACATAGGAACAATAAGAACGAAGTCCGTCCGCTGTTGTTCTTCCCACGTTCCATCCATTTCCGCAATTATTGATTACCCAGCATACAAAACCAGAGCAATCAAAACTGGTAGATGGCGATGCACCGCCCCAGACATACGGATAACCCAGATATTTTTCCGCTTCCCGGATCATCTTGGCAAACTGCGGATCAGAAAGTGCTTCTGCCGGAATATCATATCCAAAGCCTGCCCCACCTGTCGGAATTGTGTTAAGGTCAAACAGATAATCACGATTTCCATAGTATTTGTTGTAAGCGTCATACTGCTCCTGTTCCTTGTCTGTCATACGGTTTCTTAAAACTGCATCCAGGTTATGGTTCGTAAGTGTTACATCCAGCCGGTTCACTTCTCTTGTTGTCGTTACTTCCACTTCCTGACTTCCATTGCTGTCTGCTATGTATGCTTCCCAGGTCTGATGCCCATGTGCTGACGCAGAAGCATGATCGCCGTAGAATACATCAAACTGCACACCATACTGTGCAAAATTTCCGGTATCCTCAACTACATACTCCACACCATTCATAATGACATGGGTTCCCATTGGCACAAATGGATTAGAAGCATCCACCGCAATCGTGTGATTCGCCTGTGGATACGCTCCACTTGCAGTCGGGCCTCCACTCCACTGCCCGCAACAAATCGGACAGTTGCAATATCCACTGGTCACAACCTGTCCCAGTGATTCTCCAACCCTGACTGTTTTCTTTTCTGTTACGGTTTCTCGTGTTGAATCCGTATATAATCCATACTGTTCCCTGAAAATCTCCTGAATCTCATCCGCAACCTCGGCATAGGTAAAACCGCCATACTTGACTGTCAAATAAGAAATAAGCTGATACGGATTGTGTCCGATCTCATCAATCTGAAACTGGAACTCATCATAGTCGGAATGGTTTGCTTTCATCTGATTGATCTGCTCATTCAGTGCATTTTCCAATGCCACATAAGCATTTTCCGCAGCATAAATATCCTCATCCTCACTGGAATAACTGGTAGAAATAATAGCATTGGAACTGCCCTGGAATAACGCAGCACAGCTTGACAGGCTCGTTGCCATTAACGCAAACAGCAGCACCAGAACTCCTATGGACAGGAGGATATTTCTGTTCTGTGCCACAAGCTCCTTAACCGCAGCTTTGGCTTTTTCCGTAAATCGCTGTGCATTTACAAGCACTGCGTCCTTCACAGCTTTTCCCTGTTTCGCAGCCTGATATTGCTTCTGGTAACGCTTTTTCTGCAGTAATTTCTTTAATGCAGACTGTTTCTTCTGCTCTGCTTCTTTCTGAACCGCCTTTTTTGCTTCATTGGAAGCACTGGTGCTAAACTGTAGGCGAGATTTTTCTGTTTCTTCCAAAACGGTTTCCCTCAACCGATTATTTCTCTGTCGGTTTTCTTTCAACCGTTCCCGAACGTAAATTGACTTTCTTGCAAGGCTTTCTCCCGCAAATTCCATCTGATCTGCTGCATCAAGAGCAGCATTATCATCGGTATCCTCTCTGATTTTTTTCTGACCATAAGCAGATACCGTTTCTGAAACAACGTTTGCCCCCTTTCTTGCCATTCCGCTACCTGGAATCATACCTTTACTTTCATCTTCAAAGGAAAGACGGGATTTTGATTTTTTCTGTTCTTTTAGCGTCTGTTCCCTTTTCGTCTTTCCTTTAATCTCTTCCCGAAAATCTTCCATTGATTTTTCATCAACTTCTGACTTTTCATGGTAGCGTTTCTGCTCTTTCGCTGCATAAGCTACGACCATCTTTTTCTTTCGGCTCTGCCTGTCCGGTTCCGATGTTTCAGCATCACGTCCCGGATGTCCCCGGATACTCTCTTTACGAAGTCTGGAACGTGAAACAGACGGAGATTTCTCCCCGCCTGCTTTATCATCACTCATTTCTGAGTTTTCCATTTCTTCCGCTTCCGCAAATTCTTCCTGTTCCAGAAAAGCGTGTCTGGACTGCAGTCTGTGTTTTCCTTCTTTCACTCCCTCAACTGTTTCTTCTGCAGTATGAGTTTTTCTAACCTTTCCAAAGTCCAGCTCCTGTTCCCTGTGTCCGGCTATTTTCTTCTCATCTGCCTCACGCCCGGTAATCCGCTTTTCCTTTTTACTGCGGAGATTTTTTTCCCGGAGTCCATCCCGGCTCATCTTCTGGACAGTCTTGTCCCTTGCTTTATATTCATGCTCCTGCATGGTCATCATCTCCTGATCTATGGTAATTTTCCGTTATTTTTCTTTGCAACCAGTACCATACGCCCATTTTTCTGGGAATACTCACAAGTAGACAGTGTAAGTAACTTATCTCTGTATTTTGCTGTTGTTCCTGTCTGATAAAGTGATTTTTCCTTAACGGAAGCAACAAATTTTTTATAATCCTCCACTGTTCCCGCTTTGATAAAACTGTAATAATCAAAATCATTCCCTGTATAAACGGGTGTTGTAAATGCTACAAATATCTGATACTGTTCATTTCCCCATATCGTGCGGAACAGGATTGTCGGATGTTCTTCGTAAAATCCTTCGTCCTTATATTTTTCAAGATCAGCAAACATCTTTCCACTGTTCATGTGATGTCCATATATGATCAGATTGTCCGAATTTCCTGGTACACATTCCTCTGCCAGAAATAAACAGCCATTTGCAGAATATTCCCCGTTAAAATCCCGATGCAGATAATAATTTTTATCTCCGGGCCGGTACATGACCGGATAGTCTATTCTCGTTCCATCAATGGTCAGCCAGCCAATACAATCTGGATTCTCTTCATGCAATGCCAAAATTCCAGCATCTACCTCTAAATCGTCGGAAGTATCTTCCTCTGAATCGTCCTCTTTTTCCTGCATAAGTTCCTGTAACTCTTGCTGTAACTGGTTATCCTGTCTTTCCTGCACAAAAAATCCCATCAGGAAATACAGACTGATCGTAAGCAATATAACGGATATAGAAAGTAATAATCCTGCCACCCATTTTCTCATGCTCTGCCATTGCCCCTTTAACTATCGTCTCTGCCTTTAATGCCGAGTTTTTCACGCTTCTCTACATCTTCCGGTTTCGATGACATCAACGCATAAAGCATAAGGGTATTATCGAATCTGTCCTTAAATGGAATAATTGTATTTCCATAAAAGATCAGTCCTTCTCCCTCTCCACTGTTTGTTACATAGGAAAGCTGGTGTGTTGAAATATTAAGCTGTTTTGCCAGAATCTGTCGATCCCCAGATGCCTGGTTAAGCATCAGGATAAAATCTGAGTTTTCAAAGATATTCTCGATTTCCCTTGAAGCAAGCAGATCTTTTACGTTCTGCGTGATACCAGTCGGAATACCGCCCCACTTACGGAATCTCTTCCAAATTTCTACACTGTATGCTGCTGTCTGTTCCTCTTTCAGCAACAGATGGAACTCATCAATATAATATCTGGTTGACTTATGTGCAGAACGGTTGACTGTTACCCTGTTCCAAACCTGATCCTGAACAATCAACATGCCAAGTTTTTTAAGCTGTTTACCAAGGTCTTTAATATCGAAACATACCAGACGATTATTCAGTTCTACATTTGTGCGGTGATTGAATACCTTCAGGGAACCATTTACATAGATTTCCAGTGCAGTTGCCAGCCTCTGCGACTCTGCCTCTTCCTGTTTGCGAAGCAGATTATATAAATCTTCCAGGATTGGCATTTTCTCCGGGACCGGATCAGCAAGATAGTCCTGATATACCAGACGTACACATCGGTCAATGATTGTTTTTTCCACTGGTTCCAGACCATTTTTCCCTCCTACTACCAGTTCACAAAGCGAAAGGATAAAATCTGATTTCAGAGATAGCGGATCGTCATCATCCGCATAATTGATGTTAATGTCCATTGGATTGATGTAATCATGACTGGTCGGAGAAATACGGATAACCTGCCCGTTAAATGCCCGGACTAACGAAAAATATTCTCCCTCCGGATCACAGATGATAATGTCGTCTTTTGTGACAATAAATACATTGGTAATCTCTCTTTTTGCTGCAAAGGATTTACCAGATCCAGGAGTACCAAGTATCAGCCCATTTGGATTCTTCAGCCTTTTCCGATCTGCCATAATCAGGTTATTAGACAGGGCATTTAACCCATAATAGATAGATTCTCCGCCCATAAACAGTTCCTGCGTTGTAAATGGGACAAAAATAGCTGTCGATGTGGTAGTCAATGCCCGCTTGATCGGAATCCAGTTTCTTCCAAGTGGCAAACTGCTCATAAGGCCCTGTTCCTGCTGATAGTCCAGTCTTTTTAATGCACAGTTATATTTCTGTGCGATACCTGCCGTCTGGAATACCACATTTTCCAGTTCCTGTTTATTTTTTGCTGTATTTAAAAACACAACCGTCACAAGAAACATTCTTTCATTTCTCGACTGTAAATCTTCCAGAAGCCTTTTCGCCTCTCCACCATATGTGTTCAGATCAGACGGAATAATATCCATATCATATCCGGAGCGTACCGCTTTTTTCTGTTCCTCAATTTTCATGCGGTTAATGTCCGTAACCTTACTTTTAACCAATTTGATTGCTTTCATCTGGTCAATGGACTGAATATGCAGATTAACAAGCAGGTTACAGTCCATTTCCAGAAATTCAGCAAGCATTTTATCCGTCAACTCTGGTGCCAGAATCTGCAGATAGGATACTGCTCCGATGGTATCTCCCATCTGAAAATCCTTTCCATTTTTGAACAGGAAACTGGATGGAGCAATATAATCCTTTGTATTCAGCCCGGTACGCAGCATATCATCATAGCTGAACCTGAATGGCACTTTGACATTCTGGTTGAATGTTTCATACATGATCTGCAAACGCTCTACACCATTTAACGGATACGCAGATACCCCAAAAACCTTAAAATTATTGAGTATATCTGTTTCAATACGTTCCAGTTTTGGTTTTGCTTCCCGGATATTGTCAGCTTCAATTCCAAATGTAATGTACTTGGTTCTGACAAGACCATTATTTCCTTTTGCCAACTGATTTCTAAGCATCTGGGCAAATTCCATACGCAGATTATCAAAACTGTCATTCTGCTTTTTAATACGGATCACATCTTCATATTCCATCATGTTGCTGTGATGATTGATAAAGGACAACTGAAAATGGATGGTGCTGTCAAAATAATTCAGGAAATCACACCAGTTCTCAAAAATTGCATTTTTATCCTCATTCTGTGCTAACTGATAGTTGATATCATAAAAACGAATCGTCTTTGAATAATACCCATCCTCCACACGACAGATTCCGTCTTTTCCCATTTCTCTATATGGGATGGACTGCTGTGCGGTAATGTTTTTCCCTTTATTTCTATTGTCTTTATTCGTGCTTGATATTTTCTTTGCAGCACCTTTTTCCTCGCTGGATTTTACAGAACCCGGCGGCTTTGTCTTTTTTTTATGCTTTTCTTCTTTCTTTGCCTGTTTCTGTGCCGCCTTTTCTTCACGAGCAGCCTGTTTTGCCGCCTGCTTCGCAAGTTTTTTCTCTTCCTTTTCGTGTGTCTTATGTAATTTCAGTTCATATTTCTGGGCTTTTTTCCAGGCACGTTTTTCCCGTCTGCTTAATTTACGTCTTGGTCTGCGAACACCTCGGTGTCGCTCCAGTGCTTCATACCCAGTAACCATCGGTACTCCCGTCAAACGCTGTCTGTCCTTTGCATAATTTTCTGCCTCGTCCGGATCAAACACTGGTAAACTATCAGCAGAATCCTCTTCATCCAGCCACCAGTCATCCAGATTGGAAAATTCTTCTGTCTGCTCTGGAAGATTCTTATCGTTTCTTAATTTTTCCACAAACGTTACCTCCTTTCGCTTTTGTCAAAATTTTCTTTTTTTCATAGAGGTTTTCCACCTCATATTTCCGTACCGGGGGACGGATAAATTTTACTGTAATCACGTTTTTGAGGACTTTCTCCAAAGGAAGTCCATCTTTCTCATACATAGCAAATAAAAAAGCCGGAAGCATCAACAGACACATCCCGGTTGCCGCATTACTCGAACCAATCAATTCCCTTGACAGGAAATAAAACGGAAGCCCTACTGCCGCTGCAATACCAAGGCAGATAAGCTGTCGTTTTGTAAGGTTGAGAATAATTTTATTTTTTACTTTTGTCAGATCTTTTGGTACTGATACAAAAGCCATTTTCATCGTCTCCTTTTCCACATTTAGTGTGCATTAAAGATGCTCTTTGAGAAATTAGCTGTTTTCATAAGACTGAAACACAGTATCACTGTATATGCCATTACACTGAGCAGTGCCGTATGCACATTGTCGGATACCTGTATGTTTGCAACCAGCACAGAATAAATGCCCACGCATACCATGATAAAAAATCCCTGAAATGCCAGTGCAAACAATCCTCTTAAATAATTGCTGCCAATCTGTCCCCATTCCCGGTTGCTCATAGTGGCAAATGGGATTGCACCGATTGACGAATACAGATAAATTTCTATCATACGACCATATAAAATGACCGTTATAAAAACGGATATAACCTTTAGGCACAAGCTCGCCAGAAGCGTTTCCAGTGCCAGTATAATCAGCTCCCCTACTTCCATTGATTCCATTGCTGTCTCCATCGAGGTGATTACCGAATCAATATTGATTGCCGTCTGCTGGTTGATAACACCTGCAGCCCGGTTCACTACATTCTGTCCAACATCAAAAATTGCCATTGTGATCGTAAAAGCATTGCTTACGAACCATACTGCAACCCACATCTTGAAGAAATATTTGAAAAACATCCATGTATCTATGTCATGCATGTTGTTCTTTTCGGTGAGCATGGAAATCAGCTCATAGCACAACACAAAGGTTATGATCATTCCGGCAATCGGTACGATCACAGAATCCGACAGATTTTGGATCAAGCTGAAAATACTGCCACTCCAGCCCTGGGGCGTTTGCCCAACCTGACTAGCGATGTCACCGGTTTTTTCATTCACATCGGTAAACATGTTCGTCAGGTTTGAGCTGACCATGCCTGTAAGGAGGTTACGCATCCATTCTTCTATGGACTCAAAAATCTTATCCATGCGTGTTCTCCTTTCCTACTGCCCCGGCTAAAACAAATTCGCCAGTAATGGTACAAGCTGTGTACCGATCAGAACGACACCTCCACCTGCCATAAGCTGCTTGATTCCCTGTGACTTTGCTGATGTGTGATAAAGAAGTAGTAGAAGTGTAAAAAATTTTGCCGTTCCTA
>ERZ791842.837-NODE-837-length-21417-cov-2.87356_pt1 | contig 21417 bp, 16 predicted proteins | sample MGYA00509944_ERZ791842 | MGnify/ENA primary metagenome ERZ791842 (study PRJEB30046, sample SAMN00715263) | human gut metagenome | study: EMG produced TPA metagenomics assembly of the A metagenome-wide association study of gut microbiota in type 2...
ACCACAGCGGCAGGAGAGGGCACGGAGGAGAAAAAAGAAGAGTTGCTATCAACGCAAAGTCAGATGATCCGGATCTTGCATGGGAGTTTGTAAAATTTGCAACCGGTGAGGAGGGCGCAATGGCTCTGGCTGACAACGGTATCTTCCCGGCTGCATCTACCGATGCGATCAATGAGAAGCTGGCAGCAATTCCCGGTTTCCCTGAGGATGGAACCGATGCTTTAAATATCACAAGCTGGGTACTTGACCGTCCGATCGATGCCAAGATGGCAGCAGTAAGAAAGGTTCTTGAGGAAGAGCACGACCTGATCATGATCGGTGAAGAGGATATTGATACAGGTATTGCAAACATGAACCAGAGAGCAAAGGAAGCAAGAGAGGACTAATCCTCATTTTGGATCCAAAGCCATAATACAAAACGTAAGAGCGTCTGATTTCAGTCTTCAGCGAAAGTTGGACGCTCTTTTTGTACCCTTATATAAGGACAGGTGAGAAAAAATGACACAAAAACAGAAAAAAATATTAAAGAGGAACCTGATCGGATATTCTTTTATCCTCCCCAATTTTATCGGATATTTTCTCTTTATTTTCCTTCCGGTGATCTTTACATTCGTTCTCTGTGTGATGAAATGGGACGGTTCTTCTGCTCCCATGGAATTTGTAGGACTTCAAAACTTTGTAAAACTGTTTCATGACAGCAGTTTTATTATTTCGTTTAAAAATACGATTTATTACGCCGTATTTACCGTGCCCCTTACTATGGTGGCGGCTCTTCTCATTGCAATTCCGTTAAATTCCAAGATCAAGGGAATTGTGATTTACCGTACCGCCTTCTTTTTCCCTTATGTGGCATCTTTGGTGGCTGTAGGTGCGGTCTGGAATATGCTGTTCCAGCCGGAGTTTGGACCGATCAATGAATTTCTAAAATGGATCGGGATCGTCAACCCGCCGAAATGGTGCGCTTCTACCGACTGGGCCATGTCCGTTATTATTATCGTCAGCGTGTGGAAATACATGGGCTATTACATGGTCGTTTATCTGGCCGCACTTCAGGGCATTTCCGGAGATCTTTATGAGGCAGCCAGCATTGACGGAGCAACCGGCTTTAAGAAGTTCCGCTATATTACCCTTCCCATGTTAAAGCCAACGACTTTCTTTGTTATCATTATGATGACGATCCAGTGCTTTAAGGTATTTGACCTGATCTATGTTATGACAGGCGGAGGCCCTGGACGTGCAACCAATGTGCTTGTAAACCATATTTACAATGCAGCCTTTGTTGACTTTAAGTTCGGTTATGCCAGCGCCAGCGCTCTTGTGCTGTTTGCTGTTGTTCTGGTGGTTACGCTGGTACAGTTCCAGGGTGAAAAGAAATTCACCGATTATGTATAAGGAGGAAGGATCATGGAAACAAGAAAAAACGTTAACCGCATATTTATCTATGGTCTTCTGACTGTACTTGCCATTTTAGTGGTAATACTGTTCGGATGGATGCTCCTTGCATCTGTAAAGACCAGCAACGAGGTGTTCAGCATCCCCATGCGTCTGCTCCCCAAGGAATTTCAGTGGGTCAACTATCAGACCATCTGGGAGAAGATCCCGCTTCTTACCTTCTTTAAAAATACATTTAAAATTGCCATCTGCACCACAGCCGTTCAGGTTCTCACCAGCTGTTTTGCAGCCTACGGCTTTTCAAAAGTTCAGTTTAAGGGAAGAGATACCCTGTTTTTAATTTCTGTTACCACCTTTGCAGTACCCTGGCAGGCATACATGGTAACGCAGTTTGCACTGATTTCCCGTATGCATCTGACCGACTCCCATCTGGGATTGATCCTGATGCAGGCATTCTCCGGTTTTGGCGTATTCCTGATCCGTCAGTTTATGATCGGTGTACCAAATGAACTTTTGGAGGCAGCCAGAATTGATGGCTTAAACGAATACGGAATTTTTGCAAGAGTGGCGCTTCCTCTGGTAAAGCCTGGAATTGCAACCCTGGTTATTTTTACATTTGTAAATATCTGGAATGACTTTATGGGGCCCTTGATCTATTTAAACAGTACAGAGTTAAAGACCATCCAGTTAGGTATCCGTATGTTTATTTCCCAGTACGGCGCAGATTATGCACTGATCATGGCTGCTTCAGTCTGCTCTTTGATCCCTGTGCTCATCGTATTTATGGTATGCCAGAAGTGGTTCGTGGAAGGCATCACAGCCGGCGGCGTAAAGGGGTGATCCTATGACAGGAGAAGTGATGAAGGAGCAGGCCGGATACTGTAAGAGCCGCTGGGCTGATCAGTGCAGCCACAGTATACAGACCGCAGAGGATGTTTTAAATCGGAAATTCCTCTTTGATCTGCCCTGGGATATGGAGCAGACCACGGAGCCTGTGATTTTTACAGATCAGATTGACTGGCAGTATATGCCCGGAGGCGATCCTGAGTTTATCTATCAGTTTAACCGTCACCGCTATTGGATCTGTATGGGTCAGGCCTATGCGCTTACAGGAAATGAAGCCTATGCGGCCTGCTTTAAAGAGCAGCTTTTATCCTGGATTTCGGAAAATCCGATTACAGAGTCTACAAAAAAGACTACCTGGAGAACCATTGAAGCCGGTATCCGCGGAGAAAACTGGTGCAAAGCCATTGAGTATTTTGAATCCAGTCCCCATATGGGAGATGAGGAGAAACAGGCCTTTATAAAGGGCCTGCTCCTTCATGGGGAATATCTTTTTAACTGCCGGGTTCCGTTCAGCGATAAGAGCAACTGGGGCGTTTTGGAAAATCACGGACTTTTCTGTATCGGAGCCTTCCTTTCAAAAAAGGAATGGGCGATTGAGGAAAGCAGCCGGAAAAAGGGCGCTCTTTATATCGAAGAGGCTTTAAAAAGGCTTAAGCGGGAGCTGGCAATCCAGGTAATGGACGACGGAGTCCACTGGGAACAGTCTCCCATGTACCATAATGAGGTTCTACGTTGTATTCTGGAGGTTTTAAGGGTCGCAGAGCTGTATGAGATTCCGGTGGCGGAGGATATTGAAAATGCGGCCAGAGCTATGGCCATGGCAGATCTTTTGTGGAGCAAGCCGGATCATACCCAGCCTGCAAACGGGGACAGCGACCGGACAGATCTTCGGGATGTGCTTACACCGGCCGCATGGCTGCTTAAGGATCCGCTTCTTCGCTTTGGAGGTTATGACTGTCTGGATTTTGAAAGTGCCTGGGAAATGGGAATGGAGGCCGTGATCGGCTATGAACAGATGACGAAGGAAACTCCCCAAAATGAGCTGGTTTCTCTGGAGGCCAGCGGACAGGCCGTTCTGCGTTCCGGATGGGATCAGAAGGCAGATTACCTTCATTTCATGTGCGGAAGCCTGGGAGGCGGCCACGGCCACTTTGGCAAGCTCCATCTGGATCTGTCTTATGAGGGAGAGGACGTGCTGATCGATACAGGACGTTATACCTATGTGGATGGAACGCTGCGCAGGACATTAAAGTCTGCAAAGGCTCACAATGTCCCTATGGCAGATGACAGAGAATATACAGAGTGTACTGGCTCCTGGAATGTAAGAAATGCCGCAGCTTATGCCGGAATGAGAGCGGTGCAGAAAGGGCAGTATACACTGTTTGAGGGAGCCCATCTGGGATATATGGATGCGGGAGTCTATGTATGCCGAAAAGTTCTGTCGATCGGTACAAAGATTCAGATAATCGCAGACAGTTTTTACGGTTTTGGGGAGCATGTGTGCAGTCAGCACTTCCACTTAAATCCAGCCGGACAGACGACGCTTACAAAGGAAGACCAGGCATCTGGTTTGGGATTTTCCTATCAGGGAATCAAAACAGGAGCAAAGGCGTTTGTTCTGATGCCGGGAGCAGAAATCTCTATGGAGCAGGGGCCGGTATCCTTCCACTATAACCAGCTTACGGAATGTCCCTGGATCTGCATCCGAAAAAAGATGGCTCTTCCAGGCACTCTGATTACAGTCATTTTTAATGACAATACAGCAGACGCCAGCCTGGTTCCGGTGACCGTTCCAGTAACAGGAGAAGTGTTAAAGGATCAGGATGCTCAGGCCCTGCGTATCAGAATGGGAGACCATTCCTATCTGGCCGTATTCAATCATCGGGAGACAGGCGCCGATATGGAATATATCGGAGCAGACGGACATTACGGCCTGGGCCGGGTGATGATCTGTGAGGAAAACCAGCCGGAACCTGAAATGACGGTTCTTTCCTGGTAAAACTGCCCGATTGGGAGCAGAATCATATAACAAATGGAGAAAAATTATGCAGACAGCGGAACACTTAGAACAATATGAAAGAATTACAGGCCGGGAAGCAGAAGATTTTCTGGCCAGGGCAGTGAAACTGGTACAGGAAAATGCAAAAAAAGCCGCCCTTATGGCAGCGGATAATCTGATGGAACGGTTTCAGGAAAAGGGAAGGTTCTTTCAGGCCTGGGGTGAACTGGGAGCAAAGGACAATTACCGTCTTATCATTGACTGTCTTTTAAATATGCCTTTGCTGTTTTGGGCCAGTGAGGTGACAGGAGATCCAAAGTACAGAGAAAAGGCTACGGCTCACATTCTCACAGCCATGAACTGTGTGATCCGCCCGGATCATTCCACCTACCATACCTATTTCTTTGATCCTGAGACGGGAGAGCCTGTAAAGGGTGTGACTCATCAGGGCAACCGCGACGGTTCCGCATGGAGCAGAGGACAGGCCTGGGGAATTTACGGCAGTGCTTTAAGCTATCATTTCTTAAAGGATCCTGCATATATTGATATTTTCAGAAAAGTTACAGATTATTTTGTAACGCATCTGCCTTCCGATCTGATCCCCTACTGGGATTTTGATTTTGATGACGGCAGTACAGAACCCAGAGATTCCTCCTCCGCAGCAATCGCAGCCTGCGGTATGCTGGAGATGGCAAAATATCTGGAGCCTGAGGAGGCAGAAAAATATACAGCCCTGGCAGAAAAACTGATAAAGGCCCTTTGCGATCACTGCGCCGTAAAGGATCACAGTGAGTCAAACGGCCTTCTTCTTCACGGAACCTATGTCAGAGCCAGCAAGGGAAATCCCTGTACCAACCGGGGGGTGGATGAGTGCAATACCTGGGGAGATTATTTCTTCATGGAAGCCCTCACCCGTCTGACCGCCGACTGGAAGGTATACTGGTATTAGTTTCCGTTTAAAACGTATTCCTTATCATAAATGACTTCTGGAAGGGTAGAGGCATCAGATGCTTCTACCTTTCCTTCTACATTCTTATCATCATCAATATAGTAGATAGTGCCGCCGGAAATTTTATACATATAGGAACCGTCTACCTTATAATTTTTGCTGTCCGTCTGAACCTTTCCCGATTCATTTACAAGGTACAGGCGGTTTTTTACCTCAAAGACTTCAAAATCAGAGCCGTCTTCGGCCTCTACCAGCCGTCCCTGATAGTAAAGATAGCCGTCCTTGGTGCCATTTAGACCGGCTCCCTTATCAGAACCGGAGTCTGCAAAGTAATAGGTGCCGCTGTCTCCGTCTACATTCAGATTGGTCTTCTTTCCGGTCACCATTTTTCCGTCGGAGTTACTGTCTCCGAAATAGCCTACCATTTCTTCCCCGGACTGGTTTACCATGCGGATCATACCGGTCTGGCGCACGCCGTAAGGGTTAAAGAAATAGGAATCCCCATTCACCTTTGTAGTAGCCCGGCTCATGCTGGAGGCTTTTGCATTTAAATAGGCCGGCGTTCCGTCGCTTTCAAAATAGTACCAGTTGGAATCTCCGTCTTCTGGCATTTCGTCCGTATCTCCTTCTGCAAGCTCATCCTTGTCATCACAGCTTGCAGGATGCTCCGTCAGCTCCAGCCAGGTATCTCTTGCCATGGTACCGTCATTTTCATCGCCCAGATAGACAAAGCGGCTGATCCCTGTCGTGTCTCCTGCCTCGGCCTCCTCCTCAGCAGCGATCCAGCCTGTCATCATAACGCCGTCCTCATTAAAATAATATTTCCGGTCATTGATGGTTTCGACTGCGTAGGTACGGTCATCTGCCCTTTTTGCCTTGCCGTTGGACTGAAAGTAAAACCATTTGGAGGAATCGGAGGCAGAGCTGCGTGCTTCGGAAATGTCGCCATCTTCGGGCTTGTCCTCTTCATCGTAATCCAGACACTGCCAGCCGGTTTTTGCATAGCCCTGGTTCTCGCCGCCCAGATAGTAGATATCATCCCCGTCAAAAAACCAGCCCGTACGCATCCGGCCGTCGCTGTCAAAGGCATATTTATACGTTCCAATGGTTTCCCAGCCATCACGCTCAAGCTTTCCCTTAGAATCCGTATAGTACCAGCCCGCAGGCTTTGAGCCGCCCTCCTCGGTGATGTGGATCCAGGAATTTTTGACCATGGCGCCGGAATCATTTACATAGTATTCATCGTCGATCCACTGGTTCACCGTCATCTTTCCGTCGCTCCCCAGATAAAAGGAAGAGTCGCCGGAGGTTTTCCAGGTATTTGTCACATAGTTTCCGGAAGCATCTTTATAACGCCAGGTGCCGTCCTCCGTGACCCAGCCGATATCCGCTGCCTGAGCGCAGAATGCAGAACCCAAAGAGAGGAGCAGGGCTGCTCCGAGGGTAGGAATGAATGACTTGTATTTTTTCATGATCAAAGGTTCTCCTTCTGGTAATTTTTTGAAATTTACAGGTCTATTGTATCATATAGAAAAGTTCCACACAATAAAGTTCACAAAATTGTCAGAAAATGTGCTGTTTTTTGTTATCCTTTCATTGAAAAAATGGAAGCTTTCCTTTATAATCATAAATCGTGGGACGACACAGCCCTAAAGGAGGAGACAAATGGAACGGGGACCCATACGGGCGGCTATTATATCAGATACCCACGGCGTTTTAAGGCCGGAGGTGGAACGGATTTTAGAGACCTGCGATGTGATCGTACATGCAGGAGATTTTGATACGCAGATGCTTTATCACAAGCTGGAGGTAAACCAGCCCCTTTTTGCGGTGAGGGGAAACAATGACCGCGGCTGGTCCGGAGGCCTTCCGGGGATTAAGCGTTTTGAGATCGAAGGCGTAAAATTCATCATGGCTCACGAAAGGACACAGATTCCGGGCAGCCTGGGAGACGCTCAGGTGGTTGTTTTTGGCCATTCCCATATGTACCAGCAGCAGGAGATAAATGGACGGCTCTGGCTCAATCCAGGAAGCTGCGGCTATAAACGTGGTACCCTGCCCCTTTCCATGGCGGTGATGACCATAGAAAACGGAGCCTATACGCTGGAAACCATATGGCTGGAAAAGGGCTACGGAACGCCCGAAGATGCCATCGCAAAACGGGAAAAACCGAAGAAAAACAGGTATGAGCGTCAGCAGAAGCGTCATATGCAGGAGAAAAAGGATAAGGAAATGCTGTTTTTGATCGCAAAGATCCTGCGTCTTTATCAGGCAGATGCTTCCAGAGCCTGGGTTGTTAAAAATACAGGAAATGACCCGGAGCTTACAGCAAAAATTTACGATCTGTGCGGGATAGAGGAAACCTCCGACGCCCACCGGATTCTGGCAAAATTAAAGGAAGGGATCTGAAACCAGGTCTCTTCCTTTTATAAATGCGCCTTAGCGCGCCATCTTTTTCTTTTCCTCTTCCACAGTGATCCGTGATTCCTCCAGCGTACAGCCGAGAACCTTAATGAGAGTTTCCTTTTCCATGGTAGGAGCGTAGTAGAAGCCCTGCTGGTACTCACATTCATAGCCGTTTAAGGTATTGAGCTGATTTTCTGTTTCCACGCCTTCTGCGATGATATGGATGTTTAAATTCTTTGCAATCTGGATCAGGCCCCCGGCGATGGCTGCGCAGGAAGGATTTGTTTCCAGCTGCCATACAAACATACGCTCCAGCTTTACTGTGTTTACCGGAAGGTCAAGGATGCCTGTAACCGGGACACAGCCGGAACCGAAATGGTTCAGTACCAGCTCCACGCCAAGGTGTGCCAGCTCCTGCATGGTAATATTTACGTTTAAGTAAACGGAGGATAAAGCTGTATCATCCAGCTCTAAAGCAAGTTTTCCGGATGGGATATGGAAACGGGTAATTACATCCTCTACCTTGTCTATAAAGTCCTCCTGGGTCAGCAGGAGAGGAGATACAGGAATACAGATGGATTCAAACTCTTTTCCTTCTTCCATCAGACGTGCGATCAAACGGCCCGCATCCTCCAGGGCATAGTAGCCAACGGCCCGTATCTGCCCGGAGTCCTCGGCAATGGGGCGGTAGCGGACCTCGATTTCATTTTTCTCCAGAGCAGTCTGCAGATATCGGGCAATGGCCTGGCGGCGCAGAACCTGCTCGTGAAGTTTGGAGTCAAAGACAGCGTACTGGTTTGGACCGTATTCCTCAGCGGCAGATACGGCAGCGTCGAGATTTTTCAGGACCGAGGTCATATCCGCTCCATAGGCAGGACAGGAGCAGATGCCGATTTGGGATATGAATCTCCCTAAAAATGTGCGATATTTAAAATCCTGCAACGTACCAATATATTCCATTATAGTACAATACAGGCAAAATCTCAAATTTAATTCAAAAATGCTGAAAAATATAAAAGTTGTTTCCTTTTTCTTTGCAAATGGACCGGAGTATGGTATACTGTAATGAGAGTATCAGCTGCCGCCATGTTCGGCTGTCAGGTGATAAGTGAACAAAGGAGAGATTCACCCATGAAAATGAATCGAGTATTTTTAAAATTAAGCGGCGAGGCACTTGCCGGACCGAAAAAGACCGGGTTTGATGAGGATACGGTAAAAGAAGTTGCCAGACAGGTAAAGCTTTCTGTGGATGCAGGTGTCCAGGTAGGTATCGTGATCGGAGGCGGGAATTTCTGGAGAGGCCGCACCAGTGAGGCTATTGACCGTACAAAAGCGGATCAGATCGGCATGCTGGCTACGATTATGAACTGCATTTATGTATCTGAGATTTTCCGCAATGCAGGGATGAAAACCCAGATCTTAACCCCCTTTGAGTGCGGCTCTATGACAAAGCTGTTTTCAAAAGACCGTGCAAATAAGTGCTTTGAACGGGGAATGGTGGTATTTTTTGCAGGCGGAACCGGTCATCCGTACTTCTCTACGGATACGGGAATTGCGCTTCGAGCCATTGAGATGGATGCAGACTGCATTCTGCTGGCAAAGGCAATTGACGGCGTATACGACAGCGATCCCAAGCTGAATCCTGAAGCGAAAAAGTATGATACTATTTCCATTCAGGAGGTTATCGATAAGCAGCTGGCAGTGGTAGATCTGACTGCTTCCATCATGTGCATGGAGCATAAGATGCCCATGGCTGTATTCAGCTTAAATGAACCAGACGGCATTGCAAACGCTATGCAGGGCCGGATCAACGGAACCATCGTTACCGCATAGTTTCCGGCAGGACGCAGGCGCCGCCGGGTATGAATTTTATAAAATCAGGCCGACAGGCCCGCATTACAGGAGGACATATGGAAGATTTAAAGTTTTATGAGGATAAGATGAACAAGACACTGGACGTATTGGTATCTGATTACGCTGCCATCCGCGCAGGCCGTGCCAATCCCCATGTTCTTGACAAGATCAGAGTTGACTATTACGGCACTCCGACCCCGATTCAGCAGGTGGGCAATGTATCTGTTCCCGAGGCCCGCATGATCGTAATCCAGCCATGGGAGAAGAGCCTGTTAAAGGCCATCGAAAAGGCGATCCTTACCTCTGAGCTGGGCATTAACCCAACCAATGACGGAAACTGCATCCGCTTAGTCTTCCCTGAGATGACAGAGGACCGCAGAAAAGAGGTTGCCAAGGATGTAAAGAAAAAGGGCGACGGAGCCAAGGTTGCCATCCGCAACATCCGCCGGGATGCAAATGACGCATTTAAAAAGGCAGAAAAAGCAGGAGATATGTCCGAGGACGAACTGGCAGAGACTACAGAGAAGATGCAGAAGCTTACCGATAAGATGGTTGAGCGCGTAGATAAGCTGGTAGAAGAAAAGACAAAGGAAATCATGACCGTTTAAGGCCGTGAAAGGGATACTTCCCATATGTGGAGGCAGGAGCGACTCCTGCCTTTTCATCTATTCAGAAATATTCCCGGAGAGAAAGGCGGAGAAAGAATGGCTTTAGATACAAATGCAGTAATACCGGCCCATGTGGCCCTGATTTTAGACGGAAACGGACGGTGGGCTAAAAAAAGAGGGCTTCCCAGAACCATGGGACATAAGGAGGGCTGCGTTACAGTAGAGAAAACGGTGGAGATTGCAGCCAGAATGGGCATCCGTTATCTGACGGTTTATGGATTTTCCACGGAAAACTGGAAGCGCTCCGAGGATGAGGTAGGAGCCCTGATGCAGCTGTTCCGCTACTACATGGTGCGCCTGTTAAAAATTGCCTCTGCAAATAATGTCCGGGTAAAGATGATCGGAGACCGGTCCCGCTTTGCAAAGGATATCATTGCAGGCATCAACCGTCTGGAAAATGAGACAAAGGACAATACAGGCCTTACGTTTGTGATCGCGGTAAATTACGGCGGCAGGGATGAGATCCGCAGGGCAGCTGCAAAACTGGCAACTGACGCCGCCAGAGGAGCGCTGGATCCGGATGCTGTAACAGAGGATGTATTTGCCTCTTATCTGGATACGGCGGGAATCCCGGATCCGGATCTTTTGATCCGTACCAGCGGTGAACTGCGCCTGTCTAATTACCTTTTATGGCAGCTGGCTTATACAGAGCTTTATGTAACAGACTGTCTGTGGCCTGATTTCAGCCAGGAAGAGCTGGAAAAGGCAATCCTGCAGTATAATAAAAGAGACCGGCGGTTCGGCGGAGTAAAGTAGGAAAGGAGACAGAAGTCCATGTTTACCACACGACTGATAAGCGGAATTATACTGGTGCTTCTGGCAGTCCTTTTTGTGGGAAAGGGAGGACTGATCCTGTTTGGAGTCACAGCCCTTATTTCACTTGTGGGCCTTTTTGAGTTGTATCGTGTTTTGGGGATTGAAAATCGTTCGGTAGGTGCGGTGGGTTATATTACAGCCCTTTCTTACTATGGGATTTTGTGGTGGGAAGGCCATGAGTATCTGAACCTTATGATTATCCTCTGTCTGATGGTGTTAATGGGTCTTTATGTATTTACCTTTCCAAAGTACAAGACAGAAGAGATTACAGGGGCTTTTTTCGGTGTATGCTATGTTCCGGTGATGCTTTCCTTTTTGTATCAGACCAGGGAAATGCAGGACGGAGTTTATCTGGTGTGGCTGATCTTTTTAAGTTCCTGGGGCTGTGATACCTGCGCTTACTGCAGTGGGATGCTTCTTGGAAAACATAAGCTGGCTCCTGTGTTAAGCCCTAAAAAATCCATAGAGGGAGCAATAGGCGGTACTCTTGGTTCTGCGATTTTAGGTCTCATTTATGCATGGATCTTTGGTTCCAGAATGCACGGGATTGAAGAACCCGTGATTGCTTGTACCGCAGCCTGTGCCATTGCGGCTGTTATTTCCCAGATCGGAGATCTGGCGGCATCTGCCATTAAACGTAATCACAAAGTGAAAGACTACGGTCATATCATACCGGGGCACGGAGGGATTCTCGACCGGTTTGACAGTATGATCTTTACCGCTCCGGCGATTTATTTTGTTCTTACCTTTTTAGGATAAACGATTTTGTGAAAAATGTGTATTTTCGTAAAATGAGGAGAATATAAGTTATGATAAAGAAGATCTCAGTTCTGGGTTCTACGGGTTCCATCGGTACTCAGACACTGGAAATTGCAAGATACAATCAGGACATTGGGATCACTGCGCTGGCGGCAGGTTCCAATGTGGAGCTTTTGGAAAAGCAGGTACGGGAATTTCATCCCAAAATCGCCTGCCTCTGGAAAGAAGAGGCGGCCAGAGAGCTTAAACGCCGGATCAGGGATCTGGATGTGAAGGTGGTAAGCGGGATGGAAGGCTTGATGGAGGCAGCCTGTGAGCCGGAGGCTCAGATTGTGGTGACTGCTGTAGTAGGCATGATCGGTATCCGCCCTACCATAGCGGCCATGGAGGCGGGAAAGGATATTGCCCTGGCAAATAAGGAAACCCTTGTGACGGCAGGCCATATCATTATGCCTCTGGCAAAGGAAAAGGGAGTAAAGATTCTTCCTGTAGATTCGGAACATTCTGCTATTTTCCAATGCCTTCAGGGAGCGGGAGAGAACCGGATCCACAAGATTCTTCTGACGGCTTCAGGAGGCCCATTCAGAGGCCGCTCCAGAGAACAGCTGGCCGGTGTACAGCCGGAGGATGCCTTAAAGCATCCCAACTGGTCCATGGGGCGCAAGATTACCATTGATTCTTCTACTATGGTAAATAAGGGACTGGAGGTTATGGAGGCCCACTGGCTCTTTGATGTGGATATGGATCAGGTTCAGGTAGTGATCCAGCCTGCCAGCGTGATCCACTCCATGATCGAATATGAGGATGGAGCCGTGATCGCACAGCTTGGCACACCGGATATGAAGCTGCCCATTCAGTACGCTCTTTACTATCCGGAGCGCCGTTTCCTTCCGGGAGACCGTCTGGATTTTACAAAGTTAAAAGAGATTACGTTTGATGAGCCGGATATGGAAACCTTCCGGGGCTTAAAGCTGGCTTACGAGGCCGGAAAAGCCGGAGGCTCCCTGCCTACCGTGTTTAACGCGGCCAATGAACTGGCGGTTTCATTGTTTCTGGAGAAAAAAATCCCCTATCTAGCAATCACAGATCTGATCCAGGGCGCGATGGAAAACCATAAGAGAAAAGCGGCTCCGAATGTGGATCAGATTCTGGCAGCGGAGCAGGAGGCATATGACTTTATCAGAGAGACATTAAGAAAGGAACGCATTTAGCCAGATGAATATCATTTTATCAATACTGATCCTGGGGGCCATTATTCTGATCCATGAACTGGGCCATTTTCTGATGGCAAAGGTTTGTGGAATCGGGGTAGTGGAGTTTTCTCTGGGTATGGGGCCCAGATTGTTCAGTGTGGAGATGGGGGAAACCAGGTATTCCATCAAGGCCTTTCCTTTTGGCGGTTCCTGTGCCATGTTGGGAGAAGATGAGGAAGCGGATGAGGAGAGCGCCTTTGGAAATAAATCGGTCTGGGCCAGAATTGCCGTTGTGGCCGGAGGCCCTGTATTTAATTTTATACTGGCATTTTTTCTGGCAATGATCTTGGTGGGCGTTTCCGGCGGCTATACGGTTCCTGAGGTTTTGGGAGTAGAGGAGGGCTTTCCTGCAAAGGAGGCCGGTCTTTTACCAGGAGATGTGATTACCCATGTCAATGGCCGTTCCATCCATTCCTACCGGGATTTTACAACCTATGTGTTTACCCATCCGGGAAAGGAGCTTAAGCTCACCTGGAAAAGGGAAGGAGAAGATGGAAAAAAGGAAAAACTGAGCGCTTCTGTGACGCCTGTGCTTACAGAAAATGGACAGCAGCTCATTGGCGTACAGTTTCAGCCTGGGATTGAACCGGCAGATACACTTTTGGAGCTGATGCGCCAGTCGGTATATGAGGTACAGTTCTGGATCCGATATGTATTTGATACCTTTTATATGATGTTTCATGGAGCCGTATCGGTTGATGATATCAGCGGCCCGGTTGGAATCGTAAGCACCATCGATCAGACCGTGGATGAGGCGTCACAGGCGGGAGCCGGGGCTGTGGCGATGACTCTGGTAAATTTCGGCGTTCTTTTAAGCGCCAATCTGGGTGTGATGAACCTGATCCCTTTTCCGGCCCTGGATGGCGGAAGGCTGTTTTTCCTGTTTTTGGAGGCTCTTCGAGGAAAGCCTGTTGACCAGGAAAAGGAAGCCATGATCCATACAGCGGGAATGGCGCTTTTACTGGCGTTTATGGTATTTATTCTGTTTAACGATGTGAGAAAGCTGTTTTAACAGGAGGAAACGTTAAGATGACAAGAAACGATACACGGGTGGTCAGGATCGGAGACCGGGTGATCGGAGGAGGAAATCCGGTACTGATCCAGTCCATGTGCAATACAAAAACAGAGGATGTGGCGGCTACAGTGGCTCAGATCCTTAAACTGGAGGAGGCCGGATGCGAGATCATCCGGGTGGCTGTGCCAACGATGGAGGCGGCAGAGGCCCTGAAACAGATAAAAAAGGAGATCCATATTCCCCTGGTGGCAGATATCCATTTCGATTATCGCCTTGCGGTGGCAGCCATAGAAAACGGAGTGGATAAGATCCGTATCAATCCCGGAAATATCGGAAGCAGGGAACGCGTGAAGGCTGTGGTAGATGCTGCAAAGGCGCGCCGGATTCCCATCCGTGTAGGCGTAAACAGCGGTTCTCTGGAAAAGGATCTGATTGCAAAGTACGGGGGTGTGACTGCACAGGGGATTGTAGAAAGTGCGCTGGATAAGGTGAAAATGATAGAAGACATGGATTACGATCATCTGGTGATCAGCATTAAATCCTCAGACGTAATGATGTGCGTGAAAGCCCATGAGGAGATTGCCAAAAAGACCGATTATCCGCTTCATGTAGGCATCACAGAATCCGGTACTCTTATGTCCGGAAATATTAAGTCCGCGGTAGGTCTGGGGATTATTCTGTACCAGGGAATCGGAGACACGATCCGGGTATCTCTTACAGGCGATCCGGTGGAGGAAATCAAGTCTGCCAGGCGGATTTTAAAGACTCTGGGCTTAAGAAAAGGCGGAGTAGAGGTTGTTTCCTGCCCCACCTGCGGCCGCACGCGCATTGATCTGATCGGACTGGCCAACCGGGTAGAAACCATGGTCACCGGTCTTGAGGGACTGGATGGCGTAAAGGTTGCTGTTATGGGCTGTGTGGTAAACGGACCGGGCGAGGCAAAAGAAGCAGATATCGGGATTGCAGGCGGAATCGGAGAGGGGCTTTTGATCAAAAAAGGCGAAATTGTCCGAAAGGTGCCGGAGGAACAGCTGTTAAATGTGCTGAAAGAGGAATTAACAGCAATGGCAGTGGAAAGAAAGAAGTAATTTTATGGCGAAGAATTTTCTGGAGGTATTTCCTTCACTGAATATTGCAGAGCCGCTTAGAGAGCTTTTAGCTCTGACAGAGGTAGAAGCTCTATTCGCGTTTATGTGAAAAGCCCGCGGCTCATACACAAACAGAATATTTACGATCTGGAAAAGGGAATAAAGGATCAGCTTTTTCCTGACAAGCAGGTAACAGTAAAAATCCAGGAAAGATACCGTCTTTCCGGTCAGTATACGCCGGAAAAGCTGTTAAAGATCTATAAGGACAGCCTGCTTTTGGAACTGAAGCATTACAGCATCATCGAATACTCCATGTTCAGAAAATCACAGATCCGGTTTGAACAGGAGGATCTGATGGTACTGACCGTAGAGGATACCATGGTGAACCGGGATCGGACCGGAGAGTTAAAACGGGTACTGGAAAAGGTTTTTGCAGAGCGCTGCGGCCTTCCGGTAGAGGTGCGCTTTGCCTATATTCCCCCTTCCGGCGGAGAGCGCAGAAAACAGCTTGAGCGAAAGATTGAAAAGGAGGCACAGGCTATCTACTGGCGCAACCACAGGGAAGAGCTGGAAGCCATGGGAGGCTTTTCGGCAGAGGGTCTGGAGGGAAAAGAGCTTTTAAAGCAGACGGCCGGCCCTCAGGATGCTCTGATGGAAGCTCCTCAGGACGGCGCCCCCTGGGATATGCTTATGGCACAGGCGGCTTCAGGAGAGGTGGGAAGCGGAGAGAAAGCGTCCCTTCAGGCTGTTCCAGCAGGAAATGCCGGGTCTGGAAGTACCGGAACCGGAAACAACTCTCCCGGAAAGGAAAAGCGTCCCCAGTTAAATAAAGGGAGAAAGGGCTGGGGCCGGGATAATGGCTTTGGAGAGGATAAAAAGTTTTCTGTCAAGCGTTCGAATAATCCCGATGTGCTCTATGGCCGTGATTTTGAAGATGAATTTCTGGAAATTGAGACGATTGACGGTGAGATTGGAGAGGTTACCTTAAGAGGGCAGGTGCTTACCTGCGAAAGCCGGGAGCTTCGAAGCGGCAAATTTATCCTGACCTTTGATATTACGGATTTTACAGATACCATTACAGCTAAAATGTTCATCCGTCCGGAGATTTTTGACGAGGTAAAAAATGTAATACAGAAGGGAATGTTCCTTAAGATCAAAGGCGTAACCACCATTGATAAATTTGACGGCGAACTGACCTTAGGTTCGATCGTGGGAATCAAAAAGGGCGAGGACTTTACCAGCAAGCGTATGGATACCAGCATTGAAAAGCGTGTGGAGCTTCACTGCCATACCAAGATGAGCGATATGGACGGTGTCTCTGAGGTAAAGGATATCATTAAGAGAGCTAAGAAATGGGGAATGACCTCAATCGCGGTGACGGATCACGGCTGTGTCCAGGCCTTTCCGGATGCAAACCATGCGTTGGATAAGGGAGATCCCTTTAAGGTCATCTACGGGGTAGAGGGGTATCTGGTAGACGATACAAAGCAGCTGGTGGAAAATTCAAAAGGACAGAGCTTTAAGGATTCCTATGTGGTTTTTGACATAGAAACCACCGGCTTCAGCCCGCTGAAAAATAAGATCATTGAGATCGGGGCGGTAAAGGTAGTGGACGGAGCTATCACAGAGCGCTTTTCCACCTTTGTAAACCCGGATGTTCCCATTCCCTTTGATATAGAAAAGCTCACAGGCATCAATGACGCAATGGTGCTCCCCTATCCGCCCATTGACGTTATCCTACCCCAGTTTCTGGAATTTGTAGGAGATTCCGCCCTGGTAGCTCACAATGCAGGCTTTGACGTGGGCTTTATCAGCCATTATGCGGAGGAACAGGGACTTCCCTTTCAGCCAACGGTTCTGGATACGGTATCCTTAGCCAGACTGCTTCTGCCGAATCTGAACCGTTTTAAGCTGGATACAGTGGCAAAAGCTCTGAACATTTCACTGGAAAATCATCACCGGGCCGTGGATGATGCAGAAGCCACGGCAGAGATCTTTGCGGCCTTTGTAAAGATGCTCCGGGATCGTGATATCGAAAATCTGGATCAGCTCAACCGCCTGAGCGCCATGGATGCCCATACCATTATGAAGCTTCCCACCAACCACGTGATCATTCTGGCAAAAAATGATATCGGCCGCATTAACCTGTATCGTCTGGTGAGCTGGTCGCATCTGGATTATTTTTCCAGACGTCCCAGAATCCCCAAAAGCGTTTTAAACGCACACAGAGAAGGGCTTATTATCGGCTCTGCCTGTGAGGCAGGAGAGCTGTACCAGGCTCTTTTGAGAGGAGCGCCGGATGCAGAGATTGCCAGGCTGGTAAATTTTTATGATTATCTGGAAATCCAGCCTCTTGGAAATAATGCGTTTATGCTCCGGGACGAAAAAAGCACAGTAAAGACGAGGGACGATCTGATCGAGATCAACAAACGGATCGTAGATTTGGGCGCACAGTTTGGCAAGCTGGTCTGCGCTACCTGCGATGTGCATTTTCTGGACCCTCAGGATGAGGTATACCGCCGGATCATCATGGCGGGGCAGGGCTTTAAGGACTCAGACGATCAGGCGCCCCTGTATTTAAGGACCACAGAGGAAATGCTGGAAGAATTTGCCTATCTGGGGCCGGATAAGGCCTATGAGGTAGTGGTGACAAATACACGCAAAATCTCACAGATGTGTGAAAAGATCGCTCCGGTGCGGCCGGATAAATGTCCTCCGGTCATCCCGGATTCCGATAAGACGCTGACAAAGATCTGCTATGACAGAGCCCATGAAATGTATGGGGATGATCTGCCTCAGATCGTAGTAGACCGTCTGGAGCGGGAACTTCATTCTATTATTACAAACGGTTTTGCGGTAATGTATATTATTGCACAGAAGCTGGTATGGAAATCCAATGAGGACGGATATCTGGTAGGTTCGCGAGGTTCTGTCGGTTCCTCCTTTGTGGCAACCATGTCCGGTATTACGGAGGTAAACCCGCTAAGTCCCCATTACCACTGTCCCAAGTGCCGCTACTATGATTTTGATTCAGAGGAGGTAAAGTCATTTTCCGGTATGGCGGGCTGCGATATGGCCTGCCCGGTCTGCGGTACGCCTCTTGAAAAGGACGGATTTGATATTCCCTTTGAGACATTCCTTGGCTTTAAGGGCGATAAGGAGCCTGATATTGACTTAAACTTTTCCGGTGAGTACCAGAGTAAGGCTCATGATTACACAGAGGTTATTTTTGGAAAAGGTCAGACCTTCCGGGCAGGTACCATCGGTACTCTGGCAGATAAGACGGCCTTTGGCTATGTAAAAAAATATTATGAGGAAAGGGGAACCAGAAAGCGCAACTGTGAGATCAACCGGATCGTCCAGGGCTGCGTAGGCGTGCGCCGTACCACAGGCCAGCATCCCGGAGGCATTATCGTGCTTCCGCTGGGAGAGGAGATTTATTCCTTTACTCCGGTGCAGCACCCGGCCAACGATATGACGACCTCCACCATAACGACCCACTTTGACTATCATTCCATTGACCACAACCTGTTAAAGCTGGATATTCTGGGACACGATGATCCCACCATGATACGAATGCTCCAGGATCTGACTGGTCTTGACCCGGTTAAGGATATCCCTCTGGACAGTCCGGAGGTTATGAGCCTGTTTCAGAGCACTGAGGCGCTGGGGATCACTCCGGACGATATCGGCGGCTGTCCGCTGGGAGCATTGGGCGTACCTGAGTTTGGTACGGATTTTGCCATGCAGATGCTCCTTGATACAAAGCCGAAGTACTTTTCCGACCTGGTCCGGATCGCAGGACTGGCTCACGGTACGGATGTATGGCTGGGAAATGCCCAGACTTTAATCCAGGAGGGGAAGGCAACCATTCAGACCGCCATCTGTACCCGAGATGATATTATGGTTTATCTGATCGCCAGAGGGATGGAGCAGGGGCTTTCCTTTACGATCATGGAGAGTGTGCGGAAGGGAAAGGGATTAAAACCTGAATGGGAAGAGGAAATGAAAGCCCACGGGGTGCCTGACTGGTATATCTGGTCCTGTAAAAAGATCAAATACATGTTCCCCAAAGCCCATGCGGCAGCTTACGTTATGATGGCGTGGCGGATCGCCTACTGCAAGATTTTTTATCCGTTAGCCTACTATGCAGCCTTTTTCAGTATCCGCGCCAATGCATTTTCCTATGAAATCATGTGCCAGGGCCGGGACAAGCTGGAGTACTATCTGGCAGATTATAAAAAACGGGCAGATACCCTGTCAAAAAAGGAACAGGATACATTAAGAGATATGAGGATTGTTCAGGAAATGTACGCCAGAGGCTTTGATTTTATGCCTCTTGATATCTACAGGGCAAAGGCAAGGGATTTCCAGATCATTGATGGTAAGCTTATGCCTTCTTTAAGCAGTATTGACGGTCTGGGAGAAAAGGCAGCGGATGCGGTCGTTGATGCGGTAAAGGACGGCCCATTCCTGTCTGTGGAGGATTTTTCAAGCCGTACCCGCGTAAACGGAACGATCTGTGCCCTGATGTCGGATCTGGGACTTTTAAAGGATCTGCCCCAGTCCAATCAGCTTTCTCTGTTTGATCTGTAAAAAAGACAGCCGTTGCCATTTTATTTAATCTGTGTTATGATACGGAAGAGCTTTTTTTATAAAAAGCTCTTTTCCGGCTTTGCGGGGGAATGCATAAGGGTCGGAATACAAAAAAATTACGGGAGATATGAGAAATGGAACGTGAAAAGTTTTCTTCCAGGCTGGGCTTTATCCTGATTTCAGCAGGATGCGCCATCGGTCTGGGCAATGTATGGCGTTTTCCCTATATTGTGGGGAAATACGGTGGAGCCGCCTTTGTGCTGATCTACCTTGCTTTTCTTCTGGTCCTGGGACTTCCTATTGTAGTGATGGAGTTTGCCGTGGGCCGGGCCAGCAAAAAGAGTGCGGCTTTGTCCTTTGATCTGCTGGAACCCAAGGGAAGCAAATGGCACCTGACAAAATATATAGCAATGGCCGGAAACTATATGCTGATGATGTTTTACACTACAGTAGCCGGCTGGATGCTTCTGTACTTTTTTAAAATGCTCCGGGGCGACTTTAATGGACTTGATTCTGCCGGTACGGCAGAGGAATTCAGCAAAATGCTGGCTGATCCGGTGATCATGACGGTATTTATGGTTGTCATTGTTCTGGTATGCTTTACTATCTGCGCGCAGGGACTTGTATCTGGCGTAGAGCGTATCACAAAGATCATGATGCTCCTTTTGTTCCTTTTAATGGTGGTATTGGCCGTTCATTCGGTACTGTTAGAGGGCGGTGCTCCGGGTCTTGAGTTTTATTTAAAGCCGGATTTTGGAAAGATGAAGGAGGCCGGACTGGGAGAAGCAATCTTTGCAGCTATGGGCCAGTCCTTCTTTACCTTAAGTATCGGAATCGGCGCTCTTGCGATTTTCGGAAGCTATATCGGCAAGGAAAAGAGACTTACCGGAGAGGCCATCAGCATTACTCTGTTAGATACCTCAGTTGCTTTCATGTCCGGTCTTATCATTTTCCCGGCCTGCTTTGCTTATGGGATTGAACCTACATCCGGTCCGTCCCTTATCTTCATTACCCTTCCAAATGTATTTAACCATATGGCAGGGGGACAGCTGTGGGGCGCTCTGTTCTTTGTATTTATGACCTTTGCGGCCCTGTCTACGGTAATCGCCGTGTTCCAGAATATCATTTCCTTTGCCACAGACCTGACCGGCTGTTCCGTTAAAAAGGCTGTGTTCTGGAATGTGATCGTAATCATCCTGCTGTCCATGCCGTGTGTTCTGGGCTTTAACGTCCTGAGCGGTATTCAGCCTCTGGGACCGGGAACCACCATTCAGGATCTGGAAGACTTTATTGTCAGCAATAACCTTCTCCCCATCGGAAGTGTGCTGTATCTGCTGTTCTGTACCAGCCGGTATGGATGGGGGTTTTAAAACTTTGTAAATGAGGCAAATGAAGGAGAGGGGATTGCTTTCCCGACCTGGGCCAGAGTCTATGTGTCCTATATCCTTCCTCTGATTGTGCTGTTTATTTTGATTGAAGGTTATATTGGATAATTCATAGAGGAAAACATCCTCTGGCATTTGGGGCCTGTGCAGACAGATGCACAGGCCTGTTTTAATCTCTAAAATGGCAATGTTTCCAGTTGTTTAAATTATTTTAAAAATTATGAAAATTTATGGTTGACATTTCCTGAAAAGTGTATTATACTTACGTACGTAATCGAGGCGTGGCTCAGTTTGGTAGAGCGCTGCGTTCGGGACGCAGAGGCCGCGTGTTCGAATCACGTCGCCTCGATTTACCTTTAGGCCTGATGGTCAAGCGGCTAAGACGACGCCC
>ERZ791842.843-NODE-843-length-21340-cov-3.06112_pt1 | contig 21340 bp, 23 predicted proteins | sample MGYA00509944_ERZ791842 | MGnify/ENA primary metagenome ERZ791842 (study PRJEB30046, sample SAMN00715263) | human gut metagenome | study: EMG produced TPA metagenomics assembly of the A metagenome-wide association study of gut microbiota in type 2...
AAATGAAAGGCTATTCAGCCCCAAAAAACAAGTCAATAATACATTGAGCAAGCTCATGTATTATTGACTTATCTTTTTTGGGCTGAACTGTTACAAAAATTATAAAAAAATTATTTTTTATGCCGCTTGAAGTAAAACAGGCGGCATATTTTAATGATATTAAAGTTCAATACTTATATTGTGTAGAACAATAAGTTGGAGCATTACTTGTGTCAGGAGTGGGGATAAATCATTTGTGATCTGCTGTGTCCGTCAATGATAAGATTATATAAATGGAACATCTAAAATTTATACAAAATTGATTACTGAAAATATAAAGAATTCTGTGCAATAGTTTGAAATCTTAGCAAATCTCATTAAAAAGTGATTTTTGTTGTGAAAACTACACATAAAATTTAAGCTCAATATGTAAAAAGTGCAAATGGAAAATTGAAAATAAAGTTGTTAATATAAAAAAAAGAAGACAGATTTATACCGGTTGTTACGATTGTTGTGTATTATGGAGAAAAGGAATGGGATGGTGCATTATCATTAAAGCAGATGATGGCAATACCAAAAGAAATGGAAAATATAGTTAATGACTATAAGATGAAATTGGTAGAAGCCAGACAAAATGATTTATTATTTCATAATATTAATAATCGTGATTTGTTTAATCTGTTTGGAATATTACTTAATAAGGACAAGATTACAAGAGAGTTGAGAGAAGAAGCAATAAAATACAGTGTAGAACATAAAGTAGATAAAAATGTATTAAATACCGTAGCAGGAGCGGCAAGATGTGACTTAGATTTTGACAATTTGTTTAAGGAGGGCGACAGTATGTGGAGAGTATTTGAAGAAACAAGAGACGAAGGAAAAATTGAGGGAAAAATTGAGGGAAAAATTGAAGGACAAATTGAGGCATATAATGATTGTAATATGCCTATAGCTGAAATTGCCAAAAAGGTATCAAAGTCAGAGGAGTATGTGAAAGAAGTTATAAAAAAGTTATCGGCTGCGTGTTTATAAATCGGTAAGTTATGAATAAATTTTTTATCAGATTATAAGGGAGAAAAGGTAAACCATCAAATTTATTAGTGACTTATAAATTTGATAATATATTTAAAATTAGAAGTAAATCCATTATTATGAGCTTGATAAAAATAACAGTTCATAAAATGGAGGTAGTCAAATGTTGAATGAGTCAGTAATTAAAAATATTAAGGTACAAAAAATTTTATTGCGGGAGTGAGATATGGATTTAAGAGTATTGCGTTATTTTTTGACGGTGGCAAAAGAGCAGAGTTTTACAAAAGCGGCACATCAGTTAAATATCACACAGCCGACACTTTCAAGACAGCTTGCGGCACTTGAGGATGAACTTGGTGCGACACTTTTTGACCGGGGCGGTCACAGTATTACCCTGACGAGTGAGGGACAGTTACTAAAACGGCGTGCCTTGGAAATTGTAGACCTTGAAGACAAGATTGTCAGTGAATTTAAGGGTGATAATGAGTCAATAGAGGGAAAGATAACTATCGGTTGTGGGGAATTTATGGCTGTTGAGATTTTAGCTGAGATATGTAGTTCATATAAAACAAAATATCCTATGGTTCAATTTGCGATACATACCGGAACGGCAGACAACATTTCAGAGCTGATGAGCAAAGGACTTATAGATATAGCTTTGTTTCTTGAACCTGTAAATACGGAGGGGTTTGAGTACATAAGGATAAAGGAAAGTGACCACTGGGTTTTGACAATGAGGGCAGATGACCCGCTTGCGGCAAAAGAGTTTATTACAAAAGACGACTTGCTAAAAATTCCACTTATCCTGCCAGAACGCACAAATGTGCAGAGTGAACTTGCAAATTGGTTTGGAAAAGATTTTGACAGGCTGGATATTGCGTTTACAAGTAATCTAGGAACGAATGCAGGTGTGATGGCACTTCATGGACTTGGCTATCCGGTATCTGTTGAGGGGGCAGCAAGATATTGGAGCAGGGATGTTGTCGTGCAAAAAAGACTATATCCTGAGATTGAGACAAGCACAGTTATCGCATGGCGGAGAAATATCCCGTATTCACCAGCGACAAGCCGTTTTATAGAGGAAATCAATGCTTATGCCCGCTCGAAGAATTGGCATTAGTGTACTGTGGATAAGAACTTTAATCTTTATTGTACAAGTCAGAGATATAGCGTATTAACTGCTAAAGTATGCCTAAAAAGCATAACAAGATATACAATATAAGTATTAGACATAATAAGATATAAGGCTTTATAATGTATATACAATGATTTTTAAAGAATTAATAGCACTTATGTATCTGTTAGATATTGCAGGATTGTGATAATACATTATATTACTGTGGCAAAAAGGCATTTTGACACTAATTGATGCACCATAGTGTTATATTGTTATGCGATTTTGGAATTATCTGATGCACATATTTTAGGAGGGATTATTATAATGAAAAGATTAGTAGCTTATTTTAGTGCAAGTAAAACGACGGAAAAAGTCGCAAATATGATAGCAGAAGAAGGCGGTTATGATATTTGTGAGATTACTCCAAAAGAGGCATACACAAAGGCAGACCTCAACTGGATGGATAAAAAGTCAAGAAGTAGCGTTGAGATGAAAGATAAGAAGATAAGACCTGAAATCAAGAACAATGATATTGATATGAGTCAGTATGATGAGATTATTTTAGGTTTTCCTATCTGGTGGTATGTTGCACCAACTATTGTAAATACATTTTTGGAAAAATATGATTTCTCAGGCAAAAAGATTATTCTGTTTGCAACATCAGGAGGAAGTGGATTTGGCAATACGGTTAAGGAATTACAGCCATCAGCACCAAACTCTGAAATCGTGGAAGGAAAACTTTTAAACAGAGCGACAAAGCAGGAAATAGCCGATTGGATTAAGGAAATTTAGGAATATAGGGAGGCTTTTATGGCTAAGATAGTACAGACAGCAGGAAGAAATGCACTCGGAGAGTTTGCTCCTGAGTTTGCACATTTTAATGATGATGTTCTTTTCGGTGAGAACTGGAAAAATCAGGATATAGATGTAAAAACAAGAAGTATTATAACAGTAGTAGCACTTATGGCTTCAGGAATTACTGACTCTTCATTAAAATTCCATTTGCAGAATGCAAAGGACCACGGTGTGACACAGAAAGAAATCGCAGCAATCATAACTCATGTTGCTTTTTATGCAGGCTGGCCAAAAGGCTGGGCAGTATTTAATCTTGCAAAGGAAGTTTGGAGCAATGGCGAGGGAGATTTGCCATATGAGGATGAAGCAATGAGAGTTCATGCAAAGCAGATGGTATTTCCAATCGGTGAACCAAATGACGCATTTGCAAAATATTTTATCGGACAAAGTTATCTTGCACCTGTATCAACAAGTCAGGTGGGAATTTTCAATGTAACATTCGAGCCGGGGTGCAGAAATAACTGGCATATCCATCACGCCAAGAGTGGCGGCGGTCAGATACTTGTGTGCGTGGCAGGTCGCGGATATTATCAGGAAGAGGGTAAAGAAGCAATCGAGCTTAAGCCTGGTGACTGCATTAACATTCCGGCAGAAGTAAAACACTGGCATGGAGCAGCACCGGATAGCTGGTTTAGTCATCTTGCGGTAGAAGTACCGGGCGAGGAAATATCAAATGAATGGTGTGAAGCCGTGACAGATGCAGAGTATGGAAAACTTAAATAATAACTAAGCGGAAGCGAAAAAATATAATAAAGGAAGTTCTGTTTTTGAAGTAGCAAAAATCAAAAATGGAACTTCTTTTTTGATGAAATTAAAAAAATAATGTAAAATGCTACAAAAAATGGTGAGTTTATTACAATTATCATATATTGCTGTTAAAAATATGTATAATATTAAATGTCAACGGAATTAATAAATATTTATATATTGAAAGTAAATATAAAAAATTATGAAAAATAGCAACAGAGGAAATAATGTGAAAAATCCATATATGCAGGGTTTTTTACAACTAAGATTTGTGTCTGTGCACATTTGACACAAACTTAATTAAAACAATATGTGCAGAAATAAGGATTAATATGAGAAGTAAAATATTTAAAAAGATAATGGCGGTTGTGTGTGCATCAGCAGTTCTTGCAACTTCAATAGCAAGCCCTGTGAAAACTGATGCATCGTCAAAAAATGCAAAGGCAAAGAAAGCGTATGAAAAAGTAGTCAAAAAACTTAACAGTAATAAGGCAAAGTGGGAGTCTTATACATATCAGTATTATGATTTTAATAAGGATGGACTTGATGAATTGGTGGTATGCCTTGCAGGAGGAGCAAGAGCAATGTATTCTGTTTACACATATAAAAACGGTAAGGTTGTCGATACCGGAGCAGCGGATAATGATATTGGATATTTAAAAGGAAAGAAGTATATTGTAGGTTATGGCAGCGGTGGGGCATCTAATTTCGGATATACTGTTTATAAGATGACAAAATCAGGTAAAGCTAGACAGATTGATAAATATTCTTGTGATGATTTTAAATATACACATAATGGTAAGAAAATTAATGAAAGTGTTTATTACAAATTTGAAAAAAAGATAAAGTGGAATTTAGGAAAAACATATAAAGTAAAAACTGCATCAAAAAAATCAAAGAAATATTACAGTCCTAAGCAGTTGGGTATTGATATTTTAGGTGGAAATGGAAAATTTATACAGATTGTTAAAGTGAAAAATAATAAAATATACTATTATAATCACAGAACATCTGACGGAGATATAGTTTGGAGAAGTAAGACAAAAACAGCTAAGATTACAAAAAATACCAAATTATATATGGGTAATAAAAAATTGGCGTGGTCGGGAAATCTTCCTGGAGATACCATCGAAGACCAGAAATGGATATACAAGGTAACTAAGAAACAATTTGCAAAAAAATTGGTCGGATATAAGGATTATGCTGATTATATTAAAGTGAAAAATGGCAAAGTTGTCAAGGCAGCAATAAATCTTCAGCTTGCAGATTAGTTCTTCAAGTCAGCGTATCAAAATTATAATCATACAAAAGTTCATTTGTATCTGTAAGAGATGCGTTGTGCTGCAATGCAAATATGATTATGCTGTCACGCTGGAAACGGGCGTACAAAATAGGGTATCCGGTGGCTTTTAAAAGCTGCTGGGTATCTTCAAATGACATATTAAGTGCAAAACAGATGGCGATAACTTTATCTCTGGACGGATTTTTTCTGCCAGACATTATCTGGTATGTATATGTACGGTCAAGTCCTGTGAGTTTTACGAGGTCACTTGTTTTTTGGTTTCTGTCAGAAAGTATTTTATTCAAATATTCCGAAAGAGTCATGTTTACAAGATTGTCGTTCTCATTTTCTATATAATCGTCTACGGTAGGCGATTTTTTTAATATATCCAATAATTTATCGGTTTTTTTATAATTGTTCATATATGTTATCTCCCAAAATGAAATGTTTGCTTTTGACACTTACATCATATAATAATTTAATTAGAGTTGCTTGTAAACTTATTTTTATAATGTTGCATCTGAATTTATTAAATGATACCATATTTAACATAAGTACCACGAATATCCATGGCTATAAATATTTGTAACATAAAATAAGGAGAATTATGGAAAATATAAATCTGAAAACAGCACTTTTAAATGAGCAATATGAGAAAATTGCACTGTTTGGTGAAAATAATGATAGAAAAACATGGCTTGTCAGGCAGAAAAATTCTAATAAAATATTTGTTTTAAAAGAGATAGAAATTGAGAATATTTCAATATATGAGAGTCTCCAATATATAAAAAACAGGCATCTGGCAGCAGTAAAAAATATTATTGAGATTGAAAATAAAGCTGTTGTTATCGAGGAATATATAAGCGGAGATATTCTTGCGGACAAGATTGAAAATAAAAATATAACAAAAGAAGATGCCTTAGACTATACTTGTCAGCTTTTTGAAGTTTTATCTGAACTTGAGAAAGTAAATATTGTTCACAGGGATATAACACCTAAAAATATACTGATTTCAAGTGACAATGTAGTTAAATTGATAGATTTTGGGATTTCAAGGAAAACGAAAGAGGGCAGAACAAAAGATACAACGATTTTGGGAACGGCGGGATATGCGGCACCGGAGCAGTTTGGATTTATGCAGACTGATATACGGAGTGACATATATTCTGTTGGTGTCGTTTTTCATGAAATGCTTACGGGAAAAATGCCTGAGGGAAATAAATGTATATGTTATGATTATAAGGAATTTATACAAAAATGTATAAATATATCACCCGAAAACAGGTTTCAGACGGCTTGTCAGGCATATAAAGAACTTATGAAAAATTACATACATTATGATGCGAAATTAAATGAAAATGCGGTCAAATTTACAAACAGTGCCTATAAAACCACGGGTAAACAGGATACAGCATCCGTAAAAAAGGATTATGATTATTCAAAAATGCCGGGATTTAGAAGTGGAGCTTTGTGGAAAAAGATACTGGGAGTGTGCGTTTATGTATTTCTGGTAACAGTGATGGCTGTAGGATTTGAGAAATGCAAGGGAAATACGCAGGCTGTTATGTATGAATGTGCTGCGGCGTTTATGTATGTATTTTCAACTGTAGTAATAGCAGGAAATTATAAAAACTGGTATAACAGGATGCCGATTTATAAAGATATGGATAGTGTTGTAAAGATGTTTTCAAGAGTTATCTTAAGTATTATGATTTTCTATGCAGGAATACAGATTGAAGAATATATGAAGACAATCGTTAAATGATGCTGGTGTTTATTGGTAGTTAATGTTTTCAAAATGTGTTTGGTTATAACAGATGCCTGTTTATTGCATAGTTATTTAATATTGCCTATTCATTGTATAAAAATTAAAAATGCCTGAAAATGTATGCTGCCGGCACACCAAAATAGAAATTTCTTTATGTAAAATAAAATAGCTTGATAGATAAAAGTTATTAATCATAAGTGGTTGCAGAACTAACTATATGTTGTGCTATATTTACACAATTTAATCAAGATTTATGATAGTTTCGCAAACGCCTAAATGATAATTACATGAAAAGGAGAAGATTTCTATGAGAACGACAGGGAAAAAAGGAAAAGGCAAGTGGATAGTTATCGTAGTTATAGCGGTGTTTATAATTGCGGCGGCATCAAATTCCGGGAATGATGATACGAAAGATGAGTCAAAAAAAGTAGGAAGTGTAACTGAAAGTTCAGGAAGTACATCTAAAGATAAAAAGAAGAACAAAAGCAGTTCAAAAGACAAAAAAAGCAATAAGAAAAACAGTAATAAGAAAAAAAGTAATAAAAGCAGTAAAAACAATGGCAAAACGGATGATAACAGGTTTCATCCCGGTGATGTGGTAGAGTTTGGGGATTTTGAGATTGCATATACGGGTGCGGAGAAATACAAATCAAACAATCAGTTTATACAGCCAAAAGATGGTTATAAATATGTTAAATTTTATTTTACATTTAAAAATACAGGAAACTCAGACAGTTATCCGGGGTCATTTGGCTGTTATGTGAATAACAAAAAATATGATCAGGAATATCTTGACGGTTCAGATGAAAGCTTTTTGTTGCAGGAAGTTTCAGGGGGACGAGAGATAAGCGGCAGTATTACATATGAAGTCCCCAAAGAAGCTAAAATGAAAGATATAGAACTTGAGTATGAAAATAATTCTATATGGTCAGATAAGAAGATAATCTTTTTGGGAAAATAGATATAAGTTTTTGGAGATTACAGGGGATATCAGCAAAAATTAAAGATATTAAGAAATGGGTTAAAATATACAAAATCAGACAAAAATATGATTTTGTATATTTTTTTTGTTTTTTTGAAGACTTTTGTAAATTTCATTCGTTTAAGTATAATGAAAAGGGAAAAATGGGAGGTGATGAGACTTGGCGGACAGTACCAGACATATGGTACAGCTTGAAAAAGCTATGGAACAATATGAAAAACTTATATTTTCAATCTGTTACCGTATGTTGGGAGATTATTTTGATGCACAGGATATGACACAGGAAACATTTCTTACATATTATAAAGTGCTTGACCGGTTTGACGGTCAGAATGAAAAGGCTTTTTTGACGAAAATAGCTACAAACAAATGTCTTGATTTTCTCAAATCAAAAAGACGAAAAGAGATGCCGACTGAAGATGGCATATTAGAAAGTAATGTCGGTACGGTTTCATCTCTTGAGGAGTCTTTTTTGGAAAAGGAGATAAACGAGGAGCTCAGCAATGCCTGTCGTACTCTTAAACCTCCCTATGATGAGGTTGCCTATGAATTTTATTGCTGCGACAAAACGGCAAAAGAGATTTCAAAAAATCGAGGTGTCAAGCTTAAAACAATACAGACACAGATTTTAAGGTCGAAAAAGATGCTTCAGAAAAAATTGGAAAAAAGGCATGAATAATAGCGATGAGCCGTGCAGTTGGAAAGGAGGTTTATTATGGCACATATAACCGATGAGCAGATTAAAAAATATTATATGCATGGTATGGAGCAGTACGAAGAAATAAATATGCTCACCCATATTGCAAAATGTGAATATTGTGCAGGCAGGTTTGCAACAGGAATACCTGAAACAGAGATGATAAAGCTGCCGCGTGGGGTTACGGCTGGGATTTTGGAGAAAGCAGAGAAAATACCGACAGGGCATGACAGGCGAAAAGAATATTACGGGTATTGCACAAGAGTCGCACTTGGGATGTGCATGGCACTCGGCATTTTAGTTACCGTTGATTTTTCAAATGGTTCATATTTAAGAAATCCGGCAGAGACGGGGCAGATAATTGAAGAAGTCGGGCAAAATGTAAATGCAGGGTTTGGAATAGGTGATACTAAAAAGAGTGTCATGGAAGAGAAGTCGAGATATGATAAAAAACAGTCAGAAATGAAAAAAAAGCAGGAGGAAGACAGGAAAAAATTTATAGAAAAAAATAGGGAAAACAGTGGGAGAGAAGGTTTTAGGATAAATAGGGTTTTTAATAGTCTGCGGAGTTTTTTGCGGATTAAAAAATAGTATAGTATGGAGGATAGTGTGAAAAATAATATTTTTCACACACAAGATTTGTGTCTGTGCACACTTGACACAAATCTGATATGCAAAAAGTGTGTAGAAGTGAGGATTAATATGACACATAAAAGAAATAAGTTTTTGACATTCTGTTTTTCGTGTATGCCGGGAGCGGGACAGATGTTTTTGGGATTTTTTAAACAGGGCGTCAGCCTTATGACAGTATTTTTAGGGATTTTTATTGTTTCGCACTGGCTGTATCTTAGCGTACTTTCACTTGGTGCAATAATTGTATGGTTCTATGCGTTTTTTGATGCTATGAACAAAAACTCAATGCCTGATGAAGAATTTGCAATGCTTGAAGATGCTTATATCTGGGGAGATAACTTAGATTGTCTGCCAAAGCTGCCAAAGGGTAAAGGAAGAAAGATTTTAGCAATAGTTTTAATATGTTTTGGCATATATATGTTGTGCAACAGTGTTGTTTCGGTACTTGCAGGAATGGGAATATATATATCATATGAAGTAAACCAATTTTTACTTCATTATATACCACAGTTTATTGTTGCGTTTGTTATAATTGCTGTCGGACTCAGAATGATAGCCGGAAAAAAGCAGGAAATAGAATTTGATGAAAATGAAAAGTATTTTGAGGGGAGAGATGACAAATGAGACAGCGCAGAATAGGTACGATTACATTAGGAATTTCGCTTGTGGTATTTGGAATATTGTTTCTGATACATATATTTGGTGGTGTGCTAAACTATATGCTTATATTTCATCTCTGGCCTTTGATACTTATTGTTCTCGGCGGTGAGATATTATATTACAGTTTTTTTGCCCCTGAAAAATCGGGCACATATGATTTTGCGGCGGTTGTCATATTGATAATGATAGTTTTCTTTGCGATGTGCATGGCTGGAGCTGATATGGTGTTTTCGCATATGCCTGAAAATGTATTTGATAAATTGTGGTAGCAGCTAAAAGTATTATGAGCAAGTGGCAGAGAGGATTGCGAATATCCACTTGGTAATTGTTTGTAGCTATAATCTTCTTAATCTGTTATTTTTATTAAGATTAAGAAGATTATAGCAATATTTTTTTGCACGCAAAGTGTTGCAATACCTCCAAAATTAAGAGACAGTAGAGCTGAAGCCGGGGTACTCACTTTGTCCTTGTTTTTGGTTGAAAACAATGCTATAATTCGCTTAAAGTATATAAAAAACAGTGATTAAGCAAATTATAATATTATATAAATATGCGCTGTTATACCGAAATAAATAAGTAGACAATAGTGATGATTCATTGGAGGTGACACATGCTATGCTTATAGGAAGAAAAAAGGAAATAAATTTATTACATGAAATACAAAATGATGACAGTTCTCATTTTTTAGCAATTTATGGACGCAGGCGTGTCGGAAAGACTTTTTTGATACGCGAAGCTTTTGATTATAGGTTTGCATTTCAGCACGCAGGTTTGTCAGAGGGTGGAATGAAAGGACAGATATTTGCATTTGTTTCATCTTTAAAGGATGCAGGTTATGAAGTGAAAAAACAGCCGAAAAACTGGCTTGAAGCTTTTGAATATTTAAAGGATTTGATTAGAAAGTCAAGTGAAAAGAAAAAGATAATTTTTATTGATGAGTTATCGTGGATGGATACTCCAAAATGTGATCTGATGGTTGCACTTGAAAACTTTTGGAATGGATTTGCGTCAGCTAGAAAGGATATAGTGCTTATTGTATGTGCGTCTGCAACATCATGGATGCTTTCAAAAGTTGTTCATAATAAAGGCGGATTATACAATAGGCTTACGGAACAGATACATTTGCGGACTTTTTGTCTTGGAGAATGTGAGGAGTATGTAAAAAATTCCGGTTTGGCTTTCAATAGAAATCAGATATTACAATATTATATGATATTTGGTGGAGTGCCGTATTATTGGGGATTTTTAAAAAAGGGGCTAAGTTTGTCGCAAAATATTGACCAGATATTGTTTGAGAGGGATGCACCTCTTAGAGACGAGTTTAAGTATCTGTATGCTTCTGTGTTTAAAAAACCGGAAAATTATGTAAAGATAATAGAGGCTCTGGGAACAAAAAAAGTGGGAATGACAAGAGATGAGATTATAAATGCTGCTAAAATCTCTAATTCAGGAGATTTGACTACAAAACTTGAAGAACTTGAAAGCTGCGGTTTTATCCGAAAATATTACGCATTTGGAATGAAAAAGAAAAATGCCATATATCAATTAATTGATTGCTTCACATTGTTTTATTTCAAGTTTTTGAAATCTCAACCTACGGATGAACATTTTTGGACAAATCAGATTAATACTCCGCTGGTGAACACATGGATGGGATTGGCATTTGAGCGGGTATGCATGGAGCATATTGAACAGATAAAAGTTAAATTAGGAATTTCAGGGGTGCTTACTGAGGTTAATTCATGGTATTGTAAGGCTGATTTGGATAATGGAGTGTTTGGCTCTCAGATAGATATGCTGATAGTGAGAAAAGATCAGGTTATAAATTTGTGTGAAATGAAATATTCACAATCCGAATACACGATAACTGAAAAAGTTGATAGGAATATCAGAAATAAAATAAGTGATCTGGTTACTGTTTCGGGGACAAAATATGCCATATATCCAACTCTTATTACAACATATGGACTTGTTGAAAATTCATATTCACAGGAAGTACAGTCGGTGGTAACAATGGATGATTTGTTTTAATGATAATTTTTAAATGAAAGTTGTTGGGAAGATTGAGTTTTGTTAGGAATTGATGAAAAATGCTTAAAGACGAGGTATATAAATGAAACGAATAAAATTAACAGTTGCTTATGACGGCACGAATTATCATGGATGGCAGGTTCAGCCAAATGCTGATACGATAGAGGGCGAATTAAATAAGGCAATATCTGAACTTACAGGAGAACAGATAGAGGTTATAGGAGCGAGCAGGACGGATGCGGGAGTTCATGCACTAGGCAATGTGGCTGTATTTGATACAGAGAGCCGTATCCCCGGAGAAAAATTTTCCTATGCTTTAAACCAGCGGCTTCCTGAGGACATAATAATACAGAAATCAGAGGAAGTAGATGGAGATTTTCATCCCCGTTATCAGGAGTGCAGAAAAACATATGAATATACTATATTAAATAGAAGATTTCCATTGCCCGAATACAGAAACACGGCACATTTTGACTATGGAAACCTCGATATTGAAGCCATGAAAAAAGCGTGCAAAGCGTTTATAGGAGAACATGACTTTGCAGGATTTTGTTCGGCGGGAGCACAGGTAAAAACAACGGTAAGGACAATATACAGTTTGGAAGTTGAGTGCATGGAACTTGGTGGAGAACAGGAAAATAACAGACTGATAAAAATAAGGGTGAATGGAAATGGTTTCCTTTACAATATGGTACGGATAATCGCCGGAACACTTCTTGAAGTGGGAAAAGGAAATGTAGCACCGGAGCAGATGGAAGATATAATAAAATCCGCTGACAGAAAAGAAGCAGGACCGACAGCACCAGCTAAGGGACTAAAACTTGTGGAAATCAGGTATGTGCGAAAACTTGCAAATTTATGATATAATAACTTCAAAATCCAGATGCTTCGCACCTGTCGCACTTCGTGTTATAAAATTTTGTTATTTACAAATTTGCTGCAGGAGAACAAGTTCTATTGTATGTTGAATTTATTAAGTTATGTATAGAACAACGATATAAGAATGGAGTGGTAATATGATGTATCCGTATATGATATTGGCAGATGAAACTGAAATTGTACACTCTCATATAATTGAAGAAAACGGAAAGAAAAAAGTAATTGTAAATTTTGAACGACCAACCGAAAATGGTTTTGACTCAGCAAGGTGTGAATTGCCTGATTATAATTGGACGGAACGAGAGGGATATTCTGATGAAGAAATAGTTTTTTTGAAGAAATTTTACACAGTAATGCACATTTGTTATATAAGTATGGCTGACCGGCTCAGGTGGATATTGCAAAATAATAATATGAAAATGGATTAGTGATTTTGTTGTTTTAATAAAAAGTATATTGCATTAAAAATATACATATGTTAATATAATGGAAAGTATGTTCGGTTTTTGTCTGCACCGGGTAATTTATATGATTTCGTTTCGTTGAGGTGATATTGTGGATCGGTTGACTAAAGAGCAACGTCATAAAAATATGAGTAATATTAAAAGTAAGGATACGACTATAGAAGTAATCTTAAGGAGAGCATTATGGGATAAGGGGTATCGTTATCGGAAAAATGATAAGAGATTGCCCGGAAAACCTGATATTGTTTTAAGTAAGTATAAGATAGCAATTTTTTGTGATAGCGAATTTTTTCATGGAAAAGATTGGGAAAAGTTAAAAGTACAATTAGAACATGGAAATAATTCAAAGTTTTGGATTGACAAGATATCAAAAAACAGAAAAAGAGATGATGAAATAAATAAACAATTAAAGTTTTTAGGGTGGACTGTATTACGATTTTGGGGAAAAGATATAGTTAATTATACAGATGAATGTGTACAGGTTATTGAAGAAACAATTTTTAATATGATTATAAATAAAGATGATTATTATGATTAAGGGAGATATGTGATGTACAAAGCAATAGATTTATTTGCAGGAATTGGAGGGATACGGAAAGGGTTTGACAATGCTTTTGGAAAAGATATTAAAACTGTATTTGTAAGTGAGTGGGATAAGTATGCACAAAAGACGTATAGATTAAATTATAATGATGAATTTGAAATTGCAGGTGATATTACAAAAATAAATGAAAAATATATACCTGATTTTGATATATGTTTGGCTGGCTTTCCATGTCAGGCATTTTCTTTAGCGGGAAAGAAAATGGGGTTTGATGATGATTATAAAGGAATGTGTCGGGGAACTTTGTTTCAGGATGTTGTGAGAATTTGCGAGTATAAAAAACCCAAGGTGATTTTTTGCGAAAATGTGAAAGGACTTACAATTCATGATAAGGGTCGTACATTTAAAGTAATAAAGAGTGCCTTTGAACAGATCGGCTATAAAGTATATGATAAAGTTTTAAATAGTAAGGACTTTGGTGTTCCTCAAAATAGAGAAAGAATTTATATTGTAGCATTTAGAAATGATATAGATAGCAGTAAATTTGAATTTCCGGAGGGAACTAATTCTGATACTTGTATTAAAGATATATTAGAGGAAGAAGAGGTAAGTGTCAAATATTATTTATCTACAGTGTATATTGAAACATTGCGCAGACATAAGGAAAGACATAAATCAAAAGGCAATGGGTTTGGCTATGAAATTAGGGATTTAAATGGAAAAGCCGGGGCAATTGTCTGTGGAGGTATGGGAAGAGAAAGAAATCTTATCATAGACAAAAGACTGACAAATTTTGTGCCGGTAACTCATATAAAGGGGGAAGTAAATCGGGAGGGAATAAGAAAAATGACACCGAGAGAATGGGCAAGGCTACAGGGTTTTCCAGATGATTTTAAATTAGAACTTGCGGATACACATCTTTATAAGCAGTTTGGAAATAGTGTAACAGTTAATGTGATTGAGGCAATCGCTAAAAAGATAAGGAAGGTGTTGGAGAATGAACAATGAAAAAGAGAGAATGTCAGGAAACAAAGGTGAGTGGTCGGAAATTTATGCCTTTTTACGTTTGCTTAGTCAGGGAAGAGTATATGCAGCAAATGAAAAAGTTGAACGGATAGATGAGGTGTTTTATCCTATATTGAAAATAATAAGAGAGGAACAAAAGGGGGAGATATACGATTACTATATCGATGAAGACAAAGTGGTTGTTGAATGTCAATCACGAAAAATTATGATGATAGACAGAGGAATATTAGGAGAAAAAGCAGATGATTTATTAAACGAAATATTAGTAAATAGTGGAAGTTTTCAAATAGAGGAAATTGCTTCATTTTTAAATGGAATAAGGGTAACTAAAATAAAGGCACCATCTGTAGATACTACAGATATTTCGATGCAGATACAGGACATATATACGAACTATGTTCGCAATGTTGGATTTTCTATTAAATCGGAAATAGGTAGTGCACCAACACTTTTAAATGCGGGGAAAACAACGAATTTTATTTATAGAGTAGATGGAATAAGCAATATACAGGCAAAAGAAATAAATGCTATCAATACTAGAACAAAAATTCAGGATAGAATGAAAAAAATTAATGAGTATGGCGGAAAACTGTCATTTTCAGGAATGAGTCATTTAGGGTTTAGAAGAAATCTTATAATGATAGATAGCAATATGCCTGAAATCCTGGCAAATATGTTATTGTGTTTTTATAACAAGAATATAAAGGAGTGTCAGGAATTAGTAAAAATTGTAGGTAAACTTGATCCGTTACAATATGGTGATACAATGTTATATGAGTATAAGTTAAAGAAATTTCTATGTTCATGTGCTTTAGGGATGAAACCGGCAAAACCTTGGGATGGAATTGATGAGGCTAATGGTGGCTACATAATTGTAAAAGCAGATGGAGAGATTTTGGCATATCATATTTATAATAGAAATTTTTTTGAACAATATTTATTAGACAATACAACTTTTGAACGTGCATCAACGGGAAAACATGATTATATGAATTTGTATGAAGAAAATGGGGAAATGTATATTAAGTTAAATTTGCAGGTGAGATTTAAATAAGGAGATGTGACAATGAAAATAGTTGCTTGTGGGGAAAAAGAAGAAAGATTATTAAATTTAATATTTAGTTATTTGGAAAGGAATAAATGCAGAAATTTAAACCTGATAAATTTAAAATATATACAAGTAGACGATGCAGTATGTAGAGACGGTGTTAATGCGAGATATTGCCAAGGCACAATATATATTGATGGAAAAGCAATTGGAAATATATTGGAAAAAATTGACATTGATTTAAAGGATGATAGTGGTTTTGATTTATTAAAGAGTGATTATGTTAAGATATTTATGAATGAATTTATTCATGAATTATATCATTGTGATGCTGAGGCAAAAATGCTTTCAATTCATAATGTTGTATATGACGAAGAATGTGATTTTTGGATGAGAATTACAGCACATTTTTGGATAGAATGTTATGTTGGATATCGTAGCGGCAAAAATCAATATTGTTTTGAAAAACAATACAATCAGGAGATGTTGTTATTACATCAAATTATTGGAATTAAATGGAATATAACTCATTTATATGAAAATAAAAATGAGTGTAAAAATATGCAGTATTTATCGTATATGGCATCGTATTTTGTCACTATAAATCTGGTATATGATTTAGATGCTAAATACCTGTTTGAAATTGCAGACGATGATGTGAAAAATTTATTTGGAAATTTAATTGAAGAAGTGAAGCGTTTGCTTCAAAGAAAAATAATAATAGATGATTATGCGGAAATTAAACAATTAGAAATGATTTTTAGAGAATATTATAAAAAAACGATATAATGTGATATAGATTATGTAATTGTAAAATTTAGCATATTAAAACAATAAGTGTTTTAGGTTGTTGCATCAGAAAATGCAAAGTAAATGAAAACTTCATCCACACTTGCAATGCACCTTAGATTGTGCTATTATCTCATTTGCGAGCGGTATTCGGATATAGAATGAAAAGAAACTGCATCAGGGATAATGTGACCTCTGCAAAATACAGATTACTGTCATTTGCAAATTAGCATCGGCTGTAAGAGCTGATATGCCATAATTGTGAATGGTGATAAATGTGGAGGTGGTAATATAAATATAGGTTTTATAGGAGCAGGAGCTGTCGGTTGCAGCATGGGAAAGTATCTGTGTGAAAACAGCAGCATTGCAAAGATTAAAGGTTATTATAGCAGAACAAGCAAAAGCGTTGACATTGCAGCGACTTTTACAAATTCAAAAGCATATGCTTCACCGGAAGAACTGGTGAATGAATGTGATGTTATATGTATAACAACACCTGACGATATTATTTTAAAAGCATGGGAGCAGATTAAAAATTATAATCTGCACCAAAAAATCATATGTCATTTTAGCGGTTCATTATCATCTGATATATTTTCAGGAATAGAAAAAACAAAGGCAGAAAAGATTTCTATTCATCCTATGTATGCGTTCAGCGACAAATTTACATCATATAGACAATTAAATACGGCAAGGCTCACAATGGAGGGAAGCAGTAAAGCAGTAAAGGTGATGCAGGAGCTTTTTGGAGATGAATTACATCATAAGATTTTTATGTTAAAAGCTTCTGATAAAGTGAAATATCATGCGGCGGCGGCATTTGCAAGCAATTATGTTGTCGGAATTTTTGATGTTGCACTTGAACTTTTAAAAGACTGTGGATTTACCGACGAAGATGCGTTTTCTCTTTTAGGTCCATTGACAATGGGAAATGTTAAATCCTTGATTGAAAATGGAACTTTAGATGCTCTCACAGGTCCTGTTATAAGAAATGATACGGGAACTGTTAAAAAACACATTGAAGCACTTGAGGGCACGGACGCACTTAAGATATATAAAAGTGTAGGAGAGCGACTTATTAAAATGTCTGAGAAGAAAAATCCCGACAGGGATTACAGTGAGTTAAGAAAGATTATGTAATTTGTCAATGCAAAGAAACCTGACCCACAAAAGGCAGGTATTCGGAAAGGAATTAAATTATGAAAAACACAGTAAGAACATTTCAGATGGCAAAGGAAAAAGGTGAAAAGCTTACAATGCTTACCGCCTATGATTATTCAACAGCAAGACTTATGGAAGAAGCAGGTATAAATGCTATTCTTGTCGGAGATTCTCTTGGAAATACAATGCTTGGTTATGAAGATACGATTTCCGTTACTGTTGAAGACATGATACATCATGGGGCAGCAGTTGCCAGGGGAACAAGTGATACTATGGTTGTTATAGACATGCCGTTTATGTCTTATCAGACGGGAACAAGAGATGCACTTATCAATGCAGGCCGTCTTATGAAAGAGGGACGCGCAGGAGCAGTTAAACTTGAAGGTGGAGCAAGTGTGTGTCCGCAGATAAAGGCAATAACTGAAGCAGGAATACCTGTTATGGCGCATCTTGGACTTACACCACAGTCTGTAAATGCATTTGGCGGCAACAGAGTTCAGGGAAAAACAGAGGAAGCAGCAAAGAAACTTATCGAGGATGCACTTGCAGTACAGGAGGCTGGAGCTTTTGCAGTTGTACTTGAATGTATTCCTGAAAAACTTGCAAAGATTGTTACTGAAAAACTTGATATTCCAACTATCGGAATAGGTGCAGGAGCAGGCTGTGACGGTCAGATACTTGTATATCAGGATATGCTTGGAATGTTTTCAGATTATGTACCTAAATTTGTCAAGAAATTTGCAAATGTCGGTGATGTGATGAAACAGGCATTTAAGGATTATATCAGTGAGGTTTCAGCAGGTACATACCCTGCACAGGAACACACATTTAAGATTGATGAGGATGTTTTGGAAAAATTATATTAATGTGTGCAGTGCGAAATTTGTGAAAATGATATAGGTTGTGGTGATTATAGCAATACAATTTGTACGAAATCTGACATTTTCACAAATTTCGAGCTGTGGCATGAGTTTTTAATAAAAAATAAAAAGAAAGCAATTTTTAAATAAATTTAACATATGTAAGTTATAAATACAGATTGGAGCAAAAGCAATGGAAATTACAGGTAGTATTAAGAGAGTCAGGGAACAGGTTAGAGAGTGGAGAAAGGCTGGTCTTACGGTTGGTCTTGTACCTACTATGGGTTATCTTCATGAGGGACATAAGAGTCTTATAGATAAAGCAGTTGAGCAGAATGACAAAGTTGTTGTCAGCGTTTTTGTTAATCCTATGCAGTTTGGACCTACAGAGGATTTAGAGAGTTATCCGAGAGATATGGACAGGGATGCGGCTCTTTGTGAGAAAGCGGGTGCGTCTCTTATATTCCATCCTGAACCGGAGGAAATGTATGATGATAATTTCTCATCATTTGTTGATATGAATACACTTACAGGCGGTCTTTGTGGAAAGACAAGACCTATTCATTTCCGTGGAGTTTGTACTGTTGTTGCAAAATTATTTAATATTGTAACTCCTGACAGAGCTTATTTCGGTCAGAAGGATGCACAGCAGCTTGCAGTCATAAGACACATGGTAAATGACCTTAGTTTTGGTATCGAGATTGTAGGATGTCCTATTATCCGTGAGGAGGACGGTCTTGCAAAGAGTTCAAGAAATACTTATCTTAGTGAGGACGAGCGTAAGGCTGCACTTGTACTCAGCCGTTCATTAAAAGAGGGCAGAAAACTTGTTGATGCCGGCGAGAAGGATGCGGCAAAGGTAAAGAAAACAATTACTGATATAATAGAGAAGGAAGCTCTTGCGAAGATTGATTATGTTGAGGTTGTCGATTGGAATACACTTGAGCCTGTAGAAAAGATTGACGGACCTGTACTTACAGCTATAGCCGTTTATATTGGAAAGACAAGACTTATTGACAATTTCATCGTTGAGTAAAAAATAATTATGTATGATAGGCACATCTTGTTTTTATACATCCTTTGTGAAGTAGTGAGTTGTGTCTGTTTGGAAATGGAGTAAAATATGACAGTTACAATGCTTAAAGGTAAAATTCACAGAGCAGTAGTTAAACAGGCTGAGTTAAATTATGTGGGAAGTATCACTGTTGACCCTGAACTTATGGAGGCGGCAGGGATATATGAATACGAACTTGTGCAGATAGTCGATGTTGAGAACGGAAACAGATTTGAAACATATACGATAGCAGGTGAGCCGGGAAGTGGAATGATATGCCTAAACGGTGCAGCAGCAAGACAGGTTCAGGTAGGCGACCATGTTATTATTATGTGCTACTGTCAGATGTCACCGGAGGAAGTTAAGGAACATAAACCAAAAGTAGTATTTGTTGATGACGAAAACAAGATTGCAAAGGTGTCATCTTATGAAAAATATGGTACACTTACACAGGAAGCAGTAAAATAGTTATCTGGTTAATATCAATGATACAATATACAAGGCTGTAACTTAAATAATAATAGTTGTTAGTTTTAATAGTGTGTAAATTGTTGCCGGACGCATCTAATATGTGAACGGCAGCCGGAAATGAGGATAAAATTATGTTAAAGGGAAAGACGGTTGTTTTAGGCGTAACAGGAAGTATTGCGGCTTATAAGATTGCAAATCTTGCAAGTATGCTGTCAAAACTTCACGCAGACATTCATGTATTGATGACACAAAATGCAACTAATTTTATAAATCCGATTACATTTGAAACGCTTACGGGAAATAAATGTCTTATAGACACATTTGACAGAAATTTCCAGTTTAATGTTGAGCATGTTTCACTTGCAAAAAAAGCGGATGTTGTGCTTATAGCTCCGGCTTCGGCAAATGTTATTGGAAAACTTGCAAATGGAATAGCGGATGATATGCTGACAACGACTGTTATGGCTTGCAAGTGCAAAAAGATAATCTCACCTGCCATGAATACAAATATGTATGAAAATCCGATAGTCCAGGATAACATTGCCAAGTTAAAACGATTTGGTATGCAGGTCATAGAGCCTGATGTGGGGCTTCTTGCCTGCAAGGATGTTGGTGCGGGAAAAATGCCGTCAGAGGACACGCTTCTTGACTTTATTCTTCAGGAAATATTATTTGAAAAAGATTTAACAGGAAAAAATGTACTTGTGACAGCAGGACCTACAATGGAAGCAATAGACCCGGTGAGATTTATTTCAAATCATTCAACCGGAAAAATGGGTTATGCGGTGGCAAAAACAGCTGCAAGACGAGGTGCGAAAGTAACGCTTGTAAGCGGACCTGTAAATCTTTTACCGCCACGATTTGTAGAAACAGTGCAGATAGAAAGTGCCGCCCAAATGTATGAGGAAGTCATAAAAAGAGCTGACGAACAGGATATAATCATAAAAGCGGCGGCGGTAGCCGATTACACACCTGAAAACACAGCCGACGAAAAGATAAAGAAAAAAGACGGCGATGAAATGTCAATACCGCTCAAGCGGACAAAAGACATATTAAAAACACTTGGAGAAAACAAAAAAGAAAAACAGTTTATTTGTGGATTTTCGATGGAAACACAAAATATGTTGGAAAACTCCAAAAAGAAACTTGAAAAGAAAAATGTGGATATGATAGTAGCAAACAATCTAAAAGTAGCAGGAGCAGGTTTTGGAACAGACACAAATATAGTAACGCTCATAACAAAAGATGAGGTCAGAAAGCT
>ERZ791842.857-NODE-857-length-20845-cov-4.22208_pt1 | contig 20845 bp, 19 predicted proteins | sample MGYA00509944_ERZ791842 | MGnify/ENA primary metagenome ERZ791842 (study PRJEB30046, sample SAMN00715263) | human gut metagenome | study: EMG produced TPA metagenomics assembly of the A metagenome-wide association study of gut microbiota in type 2...
ATTTTTTTATCGTTTATTTTACCCATATACAATGTTGAAAAATATCTTTCGACTTGTTTGGATTCGTTATATATACAGAATATTTGTGAAGATGAGTATGAAATCATATGTGTGATTGATGGTAGTCCTGATAATAGTGCGAATGTTGTGGAGCAGTACCAGAAACAACATACAAATATTCAATTAATCAATATTGAAAATGGTGGTGTAAGTAGAGCTCGAAATATCGGTCTTAAGTATGCAAAGGGAAAGTATATCTGGTTTGTAGATCCAGATGATTATATCAAACCTAATAGTTTGAAATACATTATAAAGTCTATTCAAAATAATAGTGTGGATATTTGTAATGTATCTTTTGAGAGTGTGTCAGAGGATAGTAATATTTTGGAGGACGATAAAATAATTGATTTTAAAGTGAAAAAGGTTCCCCAACAGCTTGGAAGCTGTTGTTGCCACATTGTAAAGAAAGATATTGTAGCAACAATAAATGAAAATTTACACTATGGAGAAGATTATTTGTGGGAATTCGAAACCTGTGCGTTATCAAAGAATCAAATAACAATTTTTCCGGCAGTTTATTATTATCGTCAAAGGAGTAACTCTGCAATGCACAGTAAGAGTAAGGAAAACGTAGCATGTCATATCGAAGATATGCATAAATTAGCCTTATGTTATAAAAATTATATTAATATAAAAGAATATGAGCAGTTGAAGGATAATATTGAAGATAGAATTGGGCTTAGTGTTCAGGCAATTATTGATTTAATGCTTCGAAATAAATATGGAAAGGCAGAAATTAAGACGATGATTAATACTTTGAAAACAGAAAATATTTATCCATATAAGCCACTATGGTTCCTTGTAAAACCACATAGATCAATCAAACATTTTTTGATGAATTGTTATTTGTTTTGCTTGAGAAGTGAAAGATTTGTAAACTTGATGGAGCAACTAAGGAGATGATATAATAATGAACCCTAAAGTTAGTATAATTGTTCCGGTATATAACGTTGAACTATATCTACGAAGATGCATTAATTCGCTTTTGCGTCAAACCTATGCTCATATTGAAATCATTCTTGTGGATGATGGATCAACGGATAGCAGTGGATTGATATGCGATGAATATTTAAATATAGATAATAGAATTGTGGTTATTCATAAAAAGAATGGCGGATTAAGTTCTGCGCGTAATGCTGGTTTAGAAATTGCCTCTGGAGAGTATATTGGTTTTTTGGACAGTGATGATTGGGCTAGAACTGAGATGTTTGAATTTCTTTTGTTTCTTATTACAGAGGCTAATGCTGATATAGTGCAGTGTGGATTAACGGTATTTTATGAAGATCAAGAGCCAAGTGAGTATGTGAAGCAAAATGTTATAAGAGAACCAATTATTCATATGTCAGCGATTGAAGCTTACAAACAGTTATATGGGCTTGACGTGAATAAGGGAATCAATTTTTTATCTTGGAACAAGCTTTATAAAAGAGAGTTGTTTAATATTTTACGTTTTTCAGAGGGAAAAGATAATGAGGATGTTATTATGACCTCTAAGATACTTACATTATGTAGTAAAATAACAATCTCTAATACACCAATGGTATTTTATATGCAGCGAAAAAATAGCATTATGGGAGAGCAAAAAAATAATAAATACAAAATGTTAAGTTCACATTGTTATGCATATTTGGATGTGTATGATTTCTATGTTGAGAAAAATATAGAGAAGAGAAACGGAATTGTTAATTACATTAGTTATACAGTTTGTTCTCTTATAAAGCTTGGGCTTACAGATATAGTTTATAGAAAAAATATAAAACATGTGCTTATTGCTGTACGAAAAAGAAAATGTGAAAGAGAGAAAAACATTTCCATATTTAATAAAAGCATTTTTATAATTTTGAAATTTATAAGATAAAAGGATAGGTTACTGATAAATCCTATCCTATAATGTGAAATAATATGTGGTTGAATGTTTTGATAGAATTTGAAATTATGGGGGTGAACAAAGGTGAGCAAAAATAAACAAATTATTATTAATATTATGGCAAACATTTTTGCTATGCTTGTTAGTACAGGAATTAATTTTTTTCTTACGCCGTTTATTACAAGAACGATTGGTGTGGAAGCTTATGGTTTTGTTCCTTTGGCGGGAAATTTTGTGAGTTATGTTGCTATAATAACTACAGCATTTAATTCTATGGGAGGTCGTTTTATTACGGTATCTTTGCAGAGAAAAAATTATAAGGAGGCCAAGGAGTATTTTTCGACAATATTCTTTATGGATCTTGGCCTTGCTGTTGTTGTTAGCATAATTTTTACTCTTATATTGGGGTTTTTAACTAAATTAATACAAATTCCTTCTAGAATGACGGTGGATGTAGTAATGCTTTTTGTACTATCATTCATATCAGCAGTCTTTAGCTTAATAATGAATGTTTTTGCTGTAGCAACATTTTGTAAAAATAGATTAGATTTAAAATCAATTATAAGTATAATAAGCACATTTGTACGGTTGATAGTGTTGGTAGTTTTGTTTCAATTATTTCCAACCAAAGTTTATTTTATAGGAATTGCAAATATTTCAGTGAATTTGGTTGAAGGCATATCTAATTACATAATTCAGAAAAGAATTATGCCAGAACTTCAAATTGACAAAAAAGATTTTAATAAGCTACATATTAGAACACTTTTTGAATCAGGTATATGGAACTCAGTGAGCCAGTTAAGTAGCATTCTTATGACAGGATTAGATCTACTTGTTGCCAATATATTTCTTAACCCGATTGATTCTGGAATATTGAGTATTGCAAAAATAATGCCCAATTTGCTTTATACAGGAATTGCACTAATTGTAACGTCATTTGGACCTCAGTTTGTGATTGATTATGCAAAGGGTGGAGGTTCAAGAACTCTGCTTGAAACAATGAATTTTTCAGCTAAGTTAATAAGCTTTTTTAGCGTTATTCCGGTTGCTGGATTTATTGGATTTGGAAAAGATTTTTTTCAATTATGGATACCAGAGCAGAATGCAAATATACTTTTTTCACTTGCTGTATTAACAATGATTGGAGATGCAGTATCTTATCCTGTAAAAGCTTTTGATAATATTTTTGCTGCAGTTAATAAGTTGAGGTGGCCAGCAATTGTAACATTGGTATGTGGTTTATTAAATGTTGCATTAATGATTCCGCTTTTAAAATATACCAATTTGGGGTTATATGCAGTGGCGGGAACAAGTACATTTTTGCTTGTAGTGAAAGATATTTTTTTCAAAATCCCATATATTGCGCGGATTGTCAATATAAATCCATTATATTTTTTAAAATATATTTTACAATATGCAATAAGTGCGGTTGTTATTATTGTAATATCAGTTTGCGTAAGGAATATTATTCCTGTTTCTAGCTGGCTTATTTTGATTGTTGATGCAAGTATAGTAGCGGTTTTTTCGTTCTTCATTAACTATTTTTTATTTTTTGAGAAAACTAAACGGATTATTTTAAAAAATAAATTAAGAGAGAAATTTGGGAGGAACTTATGAATAAAAATATTGCTGTAGCTGGAACTGGATATGTGGGTTTATCCATTGCAACACTGTTAGCCCAATACAATAAGGTGGTAGCAGTTGATATTATTCCTGAAAAAGTAGAGGTGATTAATCAAAGAAAATCACCTATTCAGGATGAATACATAGAAAAATATTTAGCCGAAAAAAGCTTGAATCTGACTGCAACACTGGATGCAGAGGAAGCGTATAAAGATGCAGATTTTGTAGTGATTGCTGCACCTACGAATTACGACAGCAAGAAAAACTTTTTTGATACCAGTGCAGTAGAAGCGGTAATCAAACTGGTAATTCAGTATAATCCAGATGCAATCATGGTAATCAAATCAACAATTCCCGTTGGATTTACAGCCAGTGTCAGAGAAAAATACCATTGTGACAATATTATCTTTAGTCCGGAGTTTTTACGAGAATCAAAAGCGCTGTATGATAATCTTTATCCATCCAGAATCATTGTTGGAACGGATGTGGAAAACGCCAGACTGGTAAAAGCAGCAAATACATTTGCCGGACTTTTACAGGAAGGGGCAATTAAAGAGAATATTGATACCTTAATTATGGGATTTACCGAAGCAGAAGCGGTAAAACTATTTGCAAATACATATCTTGCTTTGCGTGTGTCCTATTTTAATGAGTTGGATACTTACGCAGAGATGAAAGGATTGAATACACAGCAAATTATTAACGGCGTATGTTTGGATCCACGAATTGGTTCCCACTACAACAATCCCTCCTTTGGATATGGTGGTTACTGTCTTCCGAAGGATACGAAGCAGCTTTTGGCTAACTATGAAGATGTACCACAGAATATGATGTCAGCTATTGTGGAGAGTAATCGTACTCGGAAAGATTTTATTGCTGATCGTGTACTTGCTATGGCGGGTTATTATGACTATTACAATCGTGGAGATTACTCGGCAGATCAGGAAAAGGAATGTGTCATTGGTGTTTACCGTTTGACAATGAAATCCAATTCTGATAATTTCCGCCAGTCCTCTATTCAGGGAGTGATGAAGCGTATTAAGGCGAAAGGTGCGACTGTGATTATTTACGAGCCAACTTTGGAAGATGGAAGCACATTTTTTGGAAGCAGGGTAGTAAATGATCTTGAAAAATTTAAAGAAAAGAGTCTGGTAATTATTGCAAACCGTTACGACTCCTGTTTGGATGATGTATTAGAAAAGGTTTATACGCGAGATTTATACGGTAGAGATTAATATATTTTGGGTAATAATAGAAAAGAGGCAAGTAAAATGAGCACATTTAAAGACAAAACCTTATTAATCACTGGTGGCACCGGTTCGTTCGGCAATGCCGTTTTAAACGGTTTTTTAAACACAGATATCGGAGAAATTCGTATCTTTTCCAGAGATGAAAAGAAGCAGGACGATATGCGCCATGATTTTCAGGCCAGAATGCCAGAAGTAGCAGATAAGATTAAATTCTACATCGGAGATGTCCGGGATTTGGCATCTGTGAAGAATGCAATGCATGGGGTGGACTATATTTTCCATGCAGCAGCGTTAAAGCAGGTTCCATCCTGCGAGTTTTTCCCTCTGGAAGCAGTAAAAACAAATGTAATAGGAACCGACAATGTGCTGACAGCGGCCATTGACGAGGGAGTAAAGGCTGTGATCTGCCTGTCTACGGACAAGGCTGCCTATCCGGTTAATGCTATGGGAACCTCCAAGGCTATGATGGAAAAGGTAATTGTGGCCAAGTCCCGAACCGTATCTCCTGAGAAAACCAAAATATGCTGTACCAGATATGGAAATGTTATGTGTTCCCGCGGCTCCGTTATCCCGCTGTGGATCGAGCAGATCAAATCCGGAAAACCTATTACGATTACAGAACCGGAGATGACCCGATTTATCATGAGTCTGGAGGAAGCAGTAGATCTGGTGATTTTCGCCTTCCAAAATGGCGAGAGTGGTGATATTATGGTACAGAAGGCTCCGGCCTGCACTATTGGTGTTCTGGCTCAGGCTGTAAGGGAACTGTTCCACTCAGAGGATGAGATCAAGGTGATCGGTATCCGCCATGGAGAGAAGATGTATGAAACCCTTCTGACCAATGAGGAATGTTCCCACGCAGTTGATATGGGGAATTTCTACAGAGTTCCCTGTGACAAGCGCGGCTTGAATTATGATAAGTATTTTAAAGAAGGAGATACTGAGAGAACAAAATTGACGGAGTTTAACTCTAACAATACTCAGCTGCTTACGGTGGAACAGGTGAAGGAAAAGCTTCTGACTCTTCAGTATATCAGAGATGAAATAGCGGCCTGGAACGAATCTAAGCAGTAAATATGTTTGAATGGATTTTTTTTATCAAATTTTTATTATTCATAATCGACCCTGGTCACAGGCAGAAACGATCTGCCTTACAGGGATAGCTGTGGTGATGGCGGTGCTTCTGATTTGGTGCATCCGTCATCACCGTATGAAAGTGTCACAGGCTGTGGCGCTGTTTTTGCTGATTTTGTTTTTGGAAATAGTGGCGGCGTCTACTATTTTAACGAGAAGACCGGGCGTGAGGAGCTATAAGCTGATACCGTTCTGGTCATGGTATGGAGTGATTGTTGAGGGAGATATTTCGCTTTTATTGGAAAATATCCTTAATTGTCTTTTATTGATGCCTGCAGGTTTTCTATTACCATTTATTTGTAATCATAAAGTTCGGCTTCACAGGGGATTGCTGTTTGGACTTTTTATATCATCTGTAATTGAAATCTGCCAGCTTGTATTAAAACGTGGATTATTTGAATGGGATGATATCATTCACAATAGCTTAGGCTGTATGCTTGGCTGTTTATTGGCGAATTGGGTATGGGAAAGAATTAGTAGATGGAAAAGTATAGTTGATTAAGGCAGGGAGAGATTATGGCAATTTTAGAAGAGAGAGTACATTCTTTTGTAAAAAAATCTTCTTCTGTGGAACATGGGGAAAGAGTAGTTTGCAAAATTACACGCAGTGATGTTGCAGCATTAAATAAAACCATAGAATCTAAAATCAGGCAGAATGAGAGGGAACGGGCCGCAAGTATGCATGCTGCGGCTAAGTGTATTGTAGGCATAAGATAGAATCATAGAAGTAAAACGGAACATTGAGAAGCTATATAGTTTGATGCACATATAGCTTCTTTTTCTTACTATAAATTTTTAGAACTCAGGAGGAATCAAGCTAAATGAACATATTAATCACTGGTGCAAAAGGCTTTGTAGGTAAAAATCTGACAGCCGCTTTGGAAACGATCCGTGATGGAAAGGACAGAACGCGGCCTGCTTTGGAGATAGGTCAGATTTATCAGTATGATGTAGATACAGCTCCAGAGCTTCTGGACAAATATTGTCAGGATGCGGATTTTGTCTTTAATCTTGCAGGAGTGAACCGTCCGAAGGATAATTCAGAATTTATGGAGGGGAATTTTGGCTTTGCAGATACACTGCTTGCGACTTTAAAAAAGCATGGAAATACCTGTCCGGTGATGCTGGCTTCTTCCATTCAGGCTACCCTTCTGGGACGCTATGCGGATTCGGATTACGGAAGGTCTAAACTGGCAGGAGAAGAGCTGTTTTTCAGATATGGTGAAGAAACTGGCGCGCGTGTATTAGTATACCGTTTCCCAAACCTGTTTGGAAAATGGGGACGGCCTAATTATAATTCTGCAGTTGCTACCTTCTGCAATAATTATGCGAATGATTTGCCAATTCAGGTAAATGATCCCTCTGTGGAACTGGAGCTGCTTTATATTGACGATCTGATAGCGGAAATGCTGGATGGACTGGAAGGAAAGGAGCATCATTGTGAATTTGAGGGGGTAGAGGCAATTGGTCAGGAAAATGGACGATACTGCTATGTGCCAGTTACTCATAAAGTGACCCTTGGAGAGATCGTACAGCTTCTGGCTTCTTTTAAGGCACAGACGAAAACGCTGGTGCTGCCCCGGATTCCGGAGGGCTCATTTGCGAAGAAGCTGTATTCTACCTATCTTTCCTATTTGCCGGAGAATGCTGTAAGGTTTGAGCTGAAGATGAATTGTGATGACAGGGGCAGCTTCACAGAGCTGATAAAGACAATGGACTGCGGTCAGTTTTCTGTAAATATCAGCAAGCCGGGTATTACGAAAGGACAGCATTGGCATCACAGCAAGTGGGAATTTTTTATTGTAGTTTCCGGCCATGGGCTGATTCAGGAGCGCCGTATTGGGCTGGATGAAAATGGAAATCCTTATCCGGTACGCAATTTTGAGGTGTCGGGAGATAAGATTGAGGCAGTTCATATGCTGCCGGGATATACTCACAATATCATTAATCTGTCTGACACAGAAAATCTGGTGACAGTTATGTGGGCAAATGAATCCTTTGACCCGTCACATCCGGATACTTTTTTTGAACCTGTAGAGTAAAAGAGGGAGGCACAACATGGAGATAAAAACAAATTATTCAGATATTTCATTTCAGGATAACGGAAAGCTAAAGCTGCTTATTATTGTAGGAACCCGTCCGGAAATTATCCGCCTTGGTGCGGTGATCAATAAGTGCCGGAAGTATTTTGACTGTATTCTTGCTCATACGGGACAGAATTATGATTATAATTTAAATGGAATCTTTTTTCACGATCTGAAGCTGGATAACCCGGATGTATATATGGATGCGGTAGGAGATGATCTGGGGGCGACAGTAGGAAATATTATTAATTGTTCCTATAAGCTGATGAATCAGATTAAACCGGATGCTCTGCTGATTCTGGGAGACACGAATTCCTGTCTGTCCGCGATAGCAGCAAAGAGGCTGCATATTCCTATTTTCCATATGGAAGCAGGAAACAGGTGTAAGGATGAGTGTCTGCCGGAAGAAACAAACCGCCGGATCGTGGACATTATTTCAGATGTAAATCTGGCATATTCAGAGCATGCCAGAAAGTACCTCCATGAGTGCGGGCTGCCGAAGGAGAGGGTATATGTAACAGGTTCTCCCATGGCAGAGGTGCTGCATCAGAATCTGGATGAGATTAAGGAGTCGGATATTTTGAAAAAGCTGGGACTGGAACCCAGACGGTATATACTCCTTTCTGCTCACCGGGAGGAGAATATTGATACAGAGAAAAATTTTATTTCTCTGTTTACGGCAATCAATAAGATGGCTGAAAAATATGATATGCCGATTCTTTATTCCTGCCATCCCCGTTCCAGAAATCGTCTGGCAGCTTCGGGCTTTGAGCTGGATAAGCGGGTGATTCAGCATGAGCCGCTGGGCTTCCATGATTATAATCATCTGCAGATGAATGCATTTGCGGTGGTTTCTGATTCAGGAACACTGCCGGAGGAAAGCAGCTTTTTTACCTCTCAGGGTTATCCTTTCCCGGCAGTGTGCATCCGCACTTCTACAGAGCGTCCGGAGGCGTTGGATAAGGCCTGTTTTGTCCTTGCAGGAATTGATGAAAAGTCCCTGCTTCAGGCGGTAGATACTGCAGTACAGATGAATCAGGACGGAGATTATGGAATTCCTGTTCCGGATTATGTGGAAGAGAATGTAAGTACCAAGGTAGTGAAAATTATCCAGAGCTATACAGGTGTTGTAAATAAAATGGTTTGGAGAAAAATGTAAGAAAAGAGGAAAACAAATGGGAAAATATTTTGGAACTGACGGCTTCCGCGGAGAAGCAAATGTAACCTTAACCGTAGAACACGCATACAAAATCGGCCGTTTTATCGGCTGGTACTATGGAAAGTCACGTCTGGACAAGCGCAGTAAAATTGTAATTGGAAAGGACACGCGCCGTTCTTCCTATATGTTTGAGTATGCATTGGCTTCCGGACTGACAGCCTCAGGCGCAGACGCATATCTTCTCCATGTGACGACCACTCCCAGCGTATCCTATGTGGTCCGCACCGGAGATTTTGACTGCGGAATTATGATTTCTGCCAGCCACAACCCATACTATGACAACGGAATCAAGCTGATCAATTACTATGGGGAAAAGATGGAGGAAGAGGTTCTTTTACAGATTGAAGATTATCTGGATGGAAAGAGAGAGGAGCTTCCTTTTGCAACAAGAGATCATATTGGCCGTACCATTGACCATGCCATCGGAAGAAATCAGTATATTGGTTATCTCATTTCCCTGGCAACCCGTTCCTACAAGGGCATGAAGGTGGGACTGGACTGTGCCAACGGCAGCTCCTGGATGATTGCAAAAAGCGTATTTGATGCACTGGGAGCCAAAACCTATGTGATCAATAATGAGCCCGATGGAACCAATATCAATATGAACTGCGGTTCTACTCACATCCAGGTGCTGCAGGAGTATGTGAAGGAAAATCAGCTTGATATGGGTTTTGCCTTTGATGGAGATGCAGACCGCTGTATCTGTGTGGATGAAAATGGAAATGTGGTAGACGGCGACCGGATTATCTACATTTATGGACGTTATTTAAAGGAAAGAGGAAAGCTGGCGGGCAATAAGGTTGTCACCACGGTTATGTCCAATTTCGGCCTGTATAAAGCATTGGATGAGATTGGGATTGAGTATGAAAAGACGGCTGTGGGCGATAAGTATGTATATGAAAATATGAATGAAAACGGCTACCGCATCGGCGGTGAGCAGTCCGGTCATATTATTTTCCGTAAATATGCGACTACTGGAGACGGAATCCTGACAGCAATCAAGATGATGGAGGTAGTTCTGGAAAAGAAAACCACCCTTGGAAAGCTGGCAGAGCCGGTAGTGATGTATCCTCAGGTACTGAAAAATGTCCGTGTAAAGGATAAGGCGCTGGCTCAGGCAGATGAGGCAGTTCAGGCAGCTGTGAAAAAGGCTGCAGATGCCCTTGGAAATGACGGCCGGATCCTGGTGAGAGAAAGCGGTACAGAGCCATTGATCCGTGTGATGGTGGAGGCCATGGACAGGACGCTTTGTGAGGAATATGTGGATTCTGTGATCGAGGTTTTAAAAGCACAGGGCCATGCAGAGTAAAATAGATTGAATTGTGAGGAGAGATGCGTATGTGCGGAATCGTTGGATTTATAGGAAATCATCAGGCGGCCCCGATCCTTCTGGATGGATTATCAAAACTGGAATACAGAGGCTATGATTCGGCAGGTCTGGCTGTCCGGGATGGAGACGCCCCGGTTCAGATCGTAAAAGCAAAAGGGCGTCTGAAGGCGCTGGCAGAGAAGACGAATGACGGAGAGGCCTTAAAGGGCACCTGCGGTATCGGGCACACCAGATGGGCGACTCATGGAGAGCCTTCGGAAACCAACGCTCATCCTCACTGCTCGGATGATGGAAATGTAGTAGGCGTCCACAACGGAATTATTGAGAATTATCAGGAGCTGCGTGATAAGCTGGTAAAAAAAGGATATACCTTTTATTCTTCAACCGATACGGAGGTCGCTGTAAAGCTGATTGACTATTACTATAAAAAGTATGAGGGAACTCCCGTTGATGCGATCAATCATTCTATGGTGCGGATTCGGGGATCCTATGCTTTTGCAGTGATGTTTAAGGAGTATCCGGGAGAAATTTATGTGGCCAGAAAGGACAGCCCCATGATCCTGGGAGTCACAGACGGTGAGTGCTATGTGGCTTCTGATGTGCCTGCGATTTTAAAATATACGAGAAATGTATATTATATCGGAAATATGGAGATGGCCCGCCTGAAGGAAGGGCAGATTACCTTTTATAACCTGGATGGGGATGAGATAACCAGGGAGATGACGCAGATCGAATGGAATGCGGAAGCGGCTGAAAAAGGCGGTTTTGAGCATTTCATGATGAAGGAGATCCATGAGCAGCCGAAAGCAGTTTCAGATACCCTGAATTCTGTTTTGAAAAACGGCCGTCTGGATCTGACGGAGATGGGGCTGACAGAGGAAGAGATCTGCGCCATATCCCGGATTTATATTGTGGCCTGCGGCTCTGCGTATCATGTGGGAGCGGTGGCACAGTATGTGATGGAGGATCTGGCAGAGATCCCGGTCCGTGTGGATGTGGCTTCCGAATTCCGTTACAGAAAACCTCTTCTGGATAAAAATGGGCTGGTGATCGTAGTGAGCCAGTCCGGAGAGACGGCGGACAGTCTGGCCGCTCTCAGGGAAGCGAAGGAATATGGGGTAAAGACCCTTGCGATTGTAAATGTGATCGGTTCTTCCATTGCCAGAGAGGCAGACCATGTGTTTTACACCATGGCGGGACCGGAGATTGCCGTTGCAACGACAAAGGCCTACAGCACCCAGCTGACCGCCGTTTACTGTCTGGCTCTCCAGTTTGCCCTGGTGAGGAAAAAGCTTTCAGAGGAAGACTGCGCAGCGCTGATCGCAGAGCTGCAGTCTCTGCCTGGGAAGATGGAAAAAATCCTGGAGGATAAGGAACGGATCCAGTGGTTTGCATCGAAATACGCAATGGCAAAGGATGCGTTCTTTATTGGAAGAGGGATTGATTACGCAGTTTCCCTGGAGGGAAGCCTGAAGCTGAAGGAGATTTCCTATATTCATTCGGAGGCTTATGCAGCAGGGGAGTTAAAGCACGGAACCATAAGCCTGATCGAGGACGGTACGCTGGTGATCGGAGTGCTCACACAGAGTCAGCTTTATGAAAAAACGCTGTCCAATATGGCCGAGTGCAAAAGCCGGGGGGCTTATCTGATGGGCTTGACTTCTTATGGAAAATATGATATAGAGGATGCGGTAAATTTTGCGGTATATGTGCCCAGAACCGATGAACATTTTTCTGCCAGTCTGGCTGTGATCCCTCTTCAGCTGCTTGGATATTACGTCAGTGTGGCAAAAGGACTGGATGTAGATAAGCCGAGAAATCTGGCAAAATCTGTTACGGTAGAGTAAAGGGCGCAGATCCGATTACAAGGGAGATTGAAAATGAACAGAAGAAAGAAGCTGGGAGTGATTGCGGCTGCCGCAGGCATATTGCTGCTGACTCCTGTAACCGTATTGGCAGAGGATAAGTGGGAGAGCAAAAACGGCGGCAGATACCGTGTAAAGGAAGATGGAACCTATTATGCCGGTGAATGGTTCAGTGTGACCAATAATCCCAGTCTGCCTTCAGGTAAGCCGTCCACTGCCTGGTATTATGCCGGGGAAGACGGAAAAATATATGTAAACGGCTGGTATGAGATTAACGGTAAGACCTACTATTTCTATGCAGGCGGCAATGCGGCTGTAAACAGCAATTTTGTCCTGGATGGAAAACGCTATTATGTAGATGAAAACGGCGCAAAAAGAGCCAATGGCTGGTTTGTGATAGAAGGTACATACAGCAATGGAAAGCCCTATTCTAACTGGTATTACCAGCAGGAGGACGGCTCTCTGCTTACCGATGGCTGGCATGAGGTTGACGGTGTGACCATGTATTTTGATGCCAGTGGAAGAAATTACAGAAAGCAGTGGGTGACTCAGGAAGACAGGCGTTACTATGTGGATGAAAGCGGTGCGCTCCAGACCGGCTGGTTTGCTATCCGCGGAACAAATGCCGCTGGGCAGGAGTATGCCAACTGGTATCATGCGGATGTAAATGGAGTGATTGCCAGAAATGGCTGGTCCCAGATAGGCGGAAACTGGTATTATTTTGACGCCAATGGATTGAATTACAGAAAGCGCTGGTATGTGGATCCGAAGAAGGAACGCTACTATCTGGATGAGGAAGGCATTCTACAGGATGACGGCTGGTTTAAGATTGAAAATGTAAATGCTGCTACTCAGGTTGTGACGGAAAGCTGGTATTACGCCCAGACCTCCGGTGCAGTCTTGAAGGACGGCTATCATGACATTGACGGAAAAACCTACTATTTTGACGTGAATGGCTATAATTACCGGAAACGTTGGATCACACTGCCCAGCGGTGACAGACGTTATCTGGGAGAAGACGGCGTGATGAAACGGGATGAATGGTTTGTGATCAGCGGTCTTGATTCCAGAGATTCCGACTACAATAACTGGTATTATGCCCTGGATAATGGAAATATTGCCATGGACCGCTGGTATAAGATCGATGGAAAGAACTATGGCTTTAATTCCGGCGGCGTGATGCGTACAGGCTGGCTGACAGACAGTAAGCTGGATGATAATGGGGACAGCGACAATTCCTATTATTACTGTGGTGAGGATGGTGCAAGGGCGCTGGGCTGGCAATGGCTGGAGATTCCGGAGAACTGGATCGATGACAGCGATGATGTAACGGATTACGTTCACGACAACGGACAGTATGCATGGTTTTATTTTAATCAGTCCACGGGTAAAAAACGCCGTTCCTCCGGCGGCAAAAAGGAAACGAATGTAGATGGAGTAACCTATTGCTTTGACGGCAATGGAATCATGTATCCGGGCTGGGTGAAGTTAAGCTCCAAAACGCCTGAAATTTCCGGTTACCGTTATTTCTATCAGCCCACCTCTGAAACAGATAAGAAGTTCATTGCAGGGCAGAAGGTGGAAGGAAGCTGGCTGTACATCAATGGGCCTGCAGACCTGGACGGCAGCGGACAGAAGGAATGGTACTATTTTGATAATTCGGGAGAGCCGGTTCATGCATCAGAAAATAAATACAAGCGAAAAGAAATCCACAATGATATGTACGTCTTTGATATGTACGGCGCAGCCCAGTATGGTCTGGTGGAGATTTCCGGTGTGAGCAGCAGCGAGGACGGATTTTACTACTGCGGCTCTGCAGAGGGAAACCGCAAGTGTGTGACCGGAAAGGTAATGATTGATGATGGTATAAGCAGCGGGAAGTCTCAGTACTATTTTGACAATGACGGAAGAGGCTATACCGGAACAAAGGACGGTTATCTTTACTATGAAGGAAAGCTGCAGAAGGCGGATAAGGCTGCAAAATATGAGGTGTTCCAGCTGGAAGCGGGCGGAAAGAAGTATCTGGTGAATTCATCCGGAAAGGTAGTGAAAAATACAAAAGTTACAGATGGAAATGATCAGAAATGGGAAGTTGCAGGCAATGGAACGATCAAGGTATACGGATCCGATGAGATTGCAGAGCTGGCAGTGCCGGAAGCAACTGCAACGTATTAAAAGGAGGATATGAGTATGAAAACAGCATTGGTCATCATGGCTGCCGGGATCGGCTCCCGGTTCGGCGGTGGGATAAAACAGCTGGCACCGGTAGGAATGAATGGGGAGATTATCATGGATTACTCGATTCATGATGCCATTGAAGCCGGGTTTGACGAGATTGTGTTTATCATCCGCAGGGATATTGAAGAGGCTTTCAGGGAAGCAATCGGCAGCCGGATTGAGAAGATCTGTGAGAAGCTGGGTGTGGAAATCGCATATGCCTATCAGGAGCGGGAGGCGCTTCCGGAGGGCGTGTCCTGCCCCAAAGACCGTACAAAGCCCTGGGGAACGGGCCAGGCGGTCCTGGCCTGCCGTAAGGTGCTCCATGAGCCCTTTGCAGTCATCAATGCGGATGATTATTATGGAAAAGAAGCATTTGTGAAAGTTCACGATTTTCTGACACAGTATTCAGCAGAAAAGCCAAACGCATACTGTATGGCCGGTTTTATTTTAAAAAATACGCTCAGTGAGAATGGAGCTGTGACAAGGGGCATTTGCGAGACAAATGAGAACGGATATCTGACAGCTGTTCATGAGACCTCAGGCATTGTAAAGACAGCAGAGGGGGCGGCAGTGGAGGCGGATGGCGTTCTTGCTTCCATTGATGCAGATTCCTGCGTATCCATGAATATGTGGGGATTGACACCTGAATTTATGGAGCTGCTCCAGACCGGTTTTGAAGAGTTCTTTAAGAAGCATAGTGAGGCGGAGCTTTTAAAGGCGGAATACCTCCTGCCGGGCTGTATTGATGAACTGATCCAAAAGGGTCAGGTATCCGTCCGCGTCCTGGAGTCCCATGACAAATGGTTTGGCGTGACTTATAAGGAAGATAAGGAATTTGTAGTGAAGTCCTTTGAACAGCTGATCAAAAATGGAGTGTATGGGGAGAGGTTGTTTGGGGAGGTGTAGAATATGTAAAAATTCGGGGCTGTCTAATCGGGCAGCCCCGTTCTTCACGGTTTGGATCTGGTTAGTGGCATGAAATGTCGTAAAGGTCAAACCACTCGCCGTAAAGGTCAAACCACTCGCCTTTCACTAAATCCATTTTTAGTGCATACTTGAGAAAAACAATAGATTTTTTCAAGGGAGGACTAAAGACTATGGATCAGTGCACTCATGAAGTCCGTGCAGAGTACTGGAAAAAGATCATTCAGGCCTGTGGTCAAAGACCAGCAGGCCAGTCGAGATGTCCGCTAACATAAAGAGATGCTACAGATACTGCTACGGCTTGGCACATTTCAACTATCGGACATCTTCTATAATACAGTAGGTGGAATGATTGGCGGATTGATGTATTGTGCAGTGATGAAGGCAAGAAAGCGTCTGTAAAACTTGAGGAAATTGTGATATACTGGGAGTGGTAGCTCCATACGCTGCTCTAATAATCACACACCTCTCCGTAGTGAGCAGCAGGCAACGATCTAAGAATCAGGAATTTGATGATCGGCTGAGATGTGAATGAATAACAATGAAAGATTGAAGGTGAAAAGTATGGGGGGTGGAGAAGTTTTTCGACTACTTGATTCAATGTGCTGGCAAAAAGTGCATCAGGGAGACGCTGTGAGAGTAGCACCGATAGATTATAATGCACTTATGCTAGATGAATTAGAACAGATTGAAAAATTTTCGCCGAATTGTAAAGACGAATTAAAATGTCTCAGTTATTGTATTCGACGCTATTTGTGGAAAAACAATACAGAAAAATTGTGGGAATTGATTGCCCAGTTGAATATCTTGACGAAGGTTTTGGAGGAAATCTTTTCTCCAGAAGAATATTGGAATCAGGATACGATAATTGATTATGTGAAGCATCTGTACAGTAAAGGATTATTTATTGGAGTTACAGATGAAGAAATCTATGGCAGAATAATAGATTTTATCCAAATTGCAGGTGAAAAAAGTATAATTGATGAAAAGTGGAGTGAGGTTCTGAAAGCTGATGATGGAAGCAGAACTTTTATAGAACTTTTTGATGATATATTTACAAATGCAATAGAAAAATACGAAGCGGAATTTATCCATTCACTTGTTGATACAGATGTTCTTTACAGAATGGTTACGGAGACGATATGTAATGAAGATAGATTTATACCGTGGCCAAACAAAGTACAGAATAGATGGAATCCTCCTGGAAAAACATATCTATATCTCTCTTATGGAACAGAAGATATAGACTATAATACAGAACTCAAAGTAGGGCAGTATATATGTTTGCTTGAATGCAAATTGAAGAATGAAGCTGATACATGCTTTTGTAGATTTAAACCAGTAAAGAGTGGTCGAATTTTGGATTTATCCTATAATGATATAGAACTGTATTCAATACGGCGTGATTTAGAGAATCAAGCCAACAATTATGTCAGTTCTATGCTTGATCTTCTTTTGTCAGACGCAGATTTGATTAGACACAGAGATGATCAAGGCTATGTTAGACGGCGGATTGAGCAAACAATGGAAGCACATCCATTAGATAGATCTCTTATTGAAAAGAATAGTGTGAAGCAAATTCTAAAACTCATTTGTAGTTGTATCTACAAAAAAGTTGATGAAGATGATGCTGATGGTAAAGAAAAAGCCTATAAATCTTTTCAAATTTTGGCTAAATATCTTGAGGGAAAAGGAATCACGGGCATTATCTATCCGTGTACGAGAACTAATAGAATAAAAGGAAAAAATGTGGTTCTTTTTGATATTCACGATGCAGTTCCTATTATTGGAAGCATAACTCAGTATCATTACAATGGCGCAGTATAATATACTGCCAACACTCCAACACAAAAAAAGGAAAGAGGTCATCAGCTATGCCCAGAACAAAAGGCAGCAAAAACCGTTCCAAAACCAATACCGACTACGCATCCCAGATTGCGGAGAAGCAGGAGACTATCGCATCTCTGAATACGGAGATCGCATCCATCACTGCAAACATTGATACTTTGAAGGCCGATTTGAAGGAGAAGAAGACTGTTTTGAAGAAGGCCGAAAAAGAAGTGGCAACTTTGGAAGCGAAGAAGGCCAAGGCAGATGCTAAGGCCGCAGAAGAAGCTAAGAAGGCTGAAGCCGAGGCTGTACTTAAGAAGTTGCTGGAAAGCGGTATGAGTGCAGATGAAATCTTTTTCAAGAAAGGTGTGGCTACCATTAGTTCTTTCACCCATGAGCCGAAAGTGATCAAGTTTTGATGATATGCCGTGTGGACAAACTGAACTCCAGGAGTTCACACGGTAATTTTTGAAGATTGCTGTATAGTTTGAAACGGAAATAAAAGAAATGGAGTGTAAGAAAAATGAATTTATCAAAAATACACCACATCGCAATCATCGTATCTGACTATGACGCTGCAAAGAATTTTTATGTAAACAAGATGGGCTTCTCTGTCATCAGAGAAAACTACCGCCCGGAGCGCGAGGATTGGAAGCTGGATTTGCGTGTCAATGAGCACACAGAACTGGAGATTTTTGCTGAGGAAAACCCGCCGAAGCGTGTGAACCGCCCGGAGGCCTGTGGCCTACGTCACCTTGCGTTCTGTGTAGAGAGTGTGGAGCAGACGGTGAGGGAGCTGGCAGAAGTTGGGATTGAATGTGAGCCCGTTCGGATTGACGATTATACTGGTAAGAAGATGACTTTCTTTCATGACCCGGATGGTCTGCCGCTGGAACTGCACGAGTAAAAAGAGGTGAACAAAATGATATTCCGTAAGGCAGAAAAAGAAGATTTTTACAAAATAAGATCCCTGTACTGGAACTTGATTGATCAGGAGAAGGATGACCCGTCATTTCCACAATGGAAGAAAGGAATCCATCCATCGGATGAAATGATACAGGCCAGTATTGATAAGGGAGAACTGTATGTGCTGGCAGATGGTGATGAAATTGCGGCATGTGTGATAGCAAATGATGAAAAGGTCGATGGCTATGCAGATGCTCCGTGGCAGATTAATTCGGATGAGATAATTGTTCTTCATGTTCTGGCAGTGAATCCGGGGCAGAGAGGAAAAGGACTGGCGCGGAGATTAGTGGAGAATGTGATTGAACTGGAGAGAAAAGCTGGCAGGAAAGCATTGAGGCTTGATGTAATCGAGAACAACACAACTGCCGAAAAGCTGTATCAGAAACTGGGCTTTCAATATGTTCAGACAAAAACGCTCTATTATGATGTAGTCGGGAAGATGACGTTCAAATTGTATGAGCTGGTGCTGTGAGCTATGGGGGAAAAAAGAGCATATAAATCTCGGAAGCCTGGCGGTGGCCGGAAGAAGCTGAAGCCGGAGTATGATGCTGGAAAGAACCTGAAAGAGCAGATGGATGCTGCTGTGGCGCTTTATGAGGAAGAATGTTCCCTCCGATTCATTGCAGATGCGCTAACTCTGAATCCAATCAAAGTAAGAAAGCTGCTCATCACGGCTGGTGTGTATGAATCGGATGTGGCGGAGAAGGTACAGGATACCTTTGAGGATTATCGAGAAACACAGAACTATAAAGAAGCTATCCTCTCAACAGCAAATACTCTTCAACTCTCCAAAGCCTCCGTTACCTCGTATCTGCCTTATCAGAAAGGTGTGTACTTTCCGAGTACAGCAGATAAAGAAAAAATTAGTGTTGGAGCAGAGCGGCGGCGGAGATACAGAGCAGTAAGAAAACTGAGATCAGAGCCAGCAGAGGAGCACCTGTGGGAGACGGTCTTGCTTTATTCTGGTGTGCGCTTTAAAACCTATTCCGGCTTACCTTTTACCTATGAAATACGAAAAGGCAGAAGCGGCGAATACACAAAGGAACTGTGGATCGACCGCTGGGAGAACAGTAAAAGCCTGGCGTGGAGTTCGGTGCTTCTGGCACTACGGAATATTAAAAAGGTGGGAGAAGTGGTAGACCGCCCGAAAGCTCTGGGGGATATCCGGGGAGTGACTTACATCTATGGGATGTTCTATCGGTTCGGACTGATCGATGTGCCGGACGAGGCAAAGGAGAAGATGGGCCATCCGAAAAAACGCAAAAAATAGGTTGCTATGTGCAAAAGTCTACGGTAATATGTGCCGTAACTGAGGAAATGAATCTCAGTTGGGAAGGATGGTAGCATTATAGAAAAATTGAAGGAGCTGCTAGAGGATTGTATTAAGAAAACGGAGCCAGAGTATTACCCGTCAGTAGAGAAAAACACAGTTGCCGGAAAGCAGCAAAGACCAAAGAAAAGGAGCTGGAAGAGTGGCTGCGCAGCTTGGAAGGTATCAGGGAGCTGGGGAAGAGAGAGAGGATGATCTATCAAAAGCTGGTGTGACCATGCTGGAGAATGTGGATGGCAAGAGCATGGTGGGGCAGATGAGTCCCCAGTTTTTGGAATTCGTGCTGGATGCGTATCGGAGTTTGAAATACGGAAAATAAAAACGCGAAAACCGTTTTTATAAGGGAGAATGGTACATGAAAATACTTCGTATTACAGCACAAGGGCTTCCGTTGTTTAAGGAGGACTTGGATATTTGCTTTTACACTCAGCAGCGTGTGAGTGAAGATGACAAGAATAATTTGTACAACCTGATTGATAATTATTACCTTCATTCTGCATGTGCGTTTATTGGAATCAATGCTTCTGGTAAAACCTCTGTGCTGAAAGTCATCAATTTAGCACTGAACATTATAAAGAATGAGCCAATCAATCATGTGGAGGCAAAAACCATTCTTGGAGGATCAGAGAAAGCTACGATTCGCACATACTTTTATGATAAGCGCAAATATATCTGCTGTCTTGAAACCGTGATTACAGCGAAAAAAGCAAAGACAGGCGAGTATGTGTATTCAATCTTGTCTGAAAGACTATGGGAAAAGCCGATTGCAAGCGTTAAGTCGAAAAAATATTTGACGGATTTCGATGGAATAGAGCCTGTTGATTCACGTAATAGCAATGAAGCTTATCTTTCAGATGATGTCAGCTTTATTATCGCTCATAATAGAAAGGTAAATGACACTGTTGATGTGTTTAGCCTTCTTTCTTATACGAATGTGAATGTGTTGCCTTTTACAGAAGATATTCCGCTGGAAGTGATTACTTTTCTTGACCCGACTATCGAGAAGCTATGTTTTGAGCAGGCGGAAGGAAAAACATTTATTCATCTGAAATTTAGAGATGAAGATGAGATAATCTTGAATAATGCGGTTGTATATTCCATTTAAGTAGTGCACTTTTTCCGGGAATTCAGAGCACCTAAATC
>ERZ791842.870-NODE-870-length-20574-cov-40.1423_pt1 | contig 20574 bp, 25 predicted proteins | sample MGYA00509944_ERZ791842 | MGnify/ENA primary metagenome ERZ791842 (study PRJEB30046, sample SAMN00715263) | human gut metagenome | study: EMG produced TPA metagenomics assembly of the A metagenome-wide association study of gut microbiota in type 2...
ATAGCTACGAGCTTACCATTCGCGTCTTTGATTCTGGTCCTATAATATAGGACACGTTCAGCTGCCCGAATAGTCTCCATTACTTCCTCTGTCACATCTACCAAAAAGTCTGTTGTATAAACATCAGGATAAAGTTCCCGAAGGTTAATTTTCTTCATTATGTACCTCCATTTCGATTCACGGGTGATTGACGGGTGAATCGAATGGAGGCGGAGACCGACACCGGCAGACAACCGGGTCATCTCCGAAAAAATGGCAACAAAAAACGCCAGATTTCCGTGAGGGAAAACTGGCGCGCCAAGAACAGCCATTATTATACTGAATTACATGGAACGATAATGCCGATGCAATGTTATACTTGCCCGGAGGAGGAGCAATGCTTTTTTTAACTGATGTAGATCATGTGAGCTTTGAAAAAGCAAACGAGACACGGCAAAATAACCTCCAATCGGCTACCGTGTCCCTGCAAGTCGTCATAGGTTTGTGCAAACGCAAAGAAACGGCGGCTCTGAAAATCAAAGCCGCCGTTTCAAATGGGCGTGTCAAATTGTCTGCTCTACGACGGCTTTTTTTTTGCCGTCGTGCGGCAGATTAACATATGAAACTATAATTCGTTGATGGTTGCAGTAATCGGCATGTTACAGATGCGTTTTGCCGGAGCGAAAGGTGCAAGAAGAGAAGTGAACACAAGCAACACCAGTATTTCTCCAATAGATGTTAAAGGGATTTGCCATGCCGTTCCCCAATAATTTGTAATCATCTGCGAATAGAGAAAATGATGCAGCGGTAATCCCAGACCACAACCTGCGAGGAGTCCAAGCGTAGTGTACGTGGCGGTTTCCATGAGAATCATCTTCTTGATTTGTAAACTATCCATCCCCACTGCACGCATGGCTCCGTATTGATTTGTTCTTGCAGACACGCTCATAGAAATACTGTTTACCGTATGAATAATAGTAATCAATGTGATCACGGCGAGAAATCCATAAACAAACAGGCAGAACATAAAATAGGTATTTTGTGTGTCTTTGTTTTGCGCCAGTCGATCATAAAAGCGATAATGTCCATTTGCCAATACGTGAAGCTCATTTACATTCTGCTCTGTTGCTTTTTTGGACAGCTGTACGTCAAGAACAGCATAGGCATCTTTGCCTGTAATTTCCTTGAACGTTTTCTCTGAGCAAATCACAGTTGGCTGATCCGATGTATCAAAGGGACTATCTTTCAAGACTCCAGCCACGGTAAGCTCTGTCTGCTCCAGCTGAATCGTATCTCCAACCTTTAAAGAATTGCTTTTATCAAAAACCGTCAGTACACCGTTGCCTTCAGAGACAGCCGATATATCACCTGCAATCAAATCTTCAGCTGCCCACTGAAACTGCTGATTCTCATAAGAAATCAAATCAATTTGCCCCAATTTTCCTTCATATTCTGCAGGAAGGCTTTGATACATCCGCCCAAATACCCGCTTTACATACGGCCGGCTTTCCACCTCTTTGGCAAAACTTTGTTTAATGTCGCACAGATTATCAGGACTACTATAAAAGACATCTGGTGCCCATGGCTTTAAGGGATTGAGTGCCATATTCACCCATTGTATAAGAACAGAAAAGCTCAAAATCATAATGATGCTGAGTGCAAAGGAGCCAGTCATGAGAAGTAGATTTTTGGGAGAGGATACGGCATGATGAATCCCCAAGGCCATCTCAATTTTCAAAAAGTTCTGCTTGATTGGCCGGGATGTGTTCCAATTTTCGGAAAGATTTCCGGTAACAGCCGCAACCGGAGAAACACCTGCCGCCCGCCTTGCGGGAGAGATGGAAGATAACAGCACGGTCAAAACACCAACAACAATTCCGCTGATGATACCGACACTACTAATCCCAAATAGCGGAATCTGTACAAATTCAGCGCCCGCACCAAACCGGAGCAGTGCACAAAGCATCCATGTGCCCACAATCCCAACTATCACGCCAATCGGAACCGCTGTTTTGCACCAATAGAGTGCTTCCAACTTGACTATGTGCATAACTTGTGCCCGGCTTGCTCCAATACAACGAAGCATTCCAAAAAATTGTGTTCTCTCTGCGGTTCTGCTGTTCAAGCTTCCCGCAATCATAAAGACTCCCGCAGCCAAAACCAGAACAAACAAGATTGCAGCTACAAGGTACATTCCCATGACATAAGAATCACTGCTGAAGCCCGTCAATCCCAGCAAAGCCGTGTTTTCGGATAATGTTTCGTCGGTAAAGCCATATGTTTTCCGCAACTCTGCAATCACCTTACGAATATGGATATTCTCGTAAAAGCGCACAAAACAAACGGGAGCAAGCTTACTTCCTTCTGCTTTTGCAAGACTTTGGAAGGAGTCCCAATTTAGAAAAGCCCCCACAATGTCGGCATCTGTGGTAATGGTAACATCTCCTCCAAAACCGGAAATCGTATAGCCAAAATCTCCAGCTGGTGTATGTACGGTAATCGTCTCTCCAATCTTCAGAGAAAGCAGTTCTTTTGAACGATTCGAAAGTAAAATTTCATCCTCTTTTGTAGGATATCGGCCTTCAGTCAAATTGTCATAGATCTCCGTTAGAATCGCATTATCACCACCTACGATGACGCAGCTTTTTCCATTGATCGTATAGTCTTCGGATAAATCAAAGTTCAGTCCGTCATAACGGGAGGACGTCATCACATCTGTTCGCTGTGCGATTTGCTCAATCTGTTGCTCGGATGGCTCCTTCAACATGATATGCCAGTTCCCATGTTCTTTGATCACTCGTGTCTTTTCCATTCGGATCGCCATATCTGCCATGCTGAAAATCATCGTAACCAACAGCACTGAGATAATGATGCACAGCATCGTCATCCTATTCTGTCTCTTCCGCACCTTTGCAGAAATCGGAATAAGGCTAAGATAGCTTTTCATTCGCGGCACCTCCCGAAGTCGGTCAGTACACCGTCCGATACCTGCAAAACCCGGTCAGCCGTTTGCGCGATACTGCGATTGTGGGTAATCATAATGATGGTTTGTTCGTATTTTTTCGACGCCTCTTTTAGCAAGGCAATGACCTCGCTGCTATTCTGCGTGTCCAGATTGCCGGTCGGCTCGTCAGCTAAGATCAGGGCTGGCCGGGTAATCAGTGCCCGCCCAATTGCCACACGTTGCTGCTGACCACCGGAAAGCTGGCTCGGCAGGTGATTTCGGCGCTCTTTCAGATTCAGCACCGCCAGTAGTTCTTCCAGATACTTTTTGTCCGGCTTCTGGTAGTCCAGCAACACAGGGAATATGATATTCTGCTCCACGGTCAGCTCCGGCACAAGGTTGAACGCCTGAAAGACAAAGCCGATATTCCTACGCCGAAACACGGTCAACTTCTTGTCGTTCATGGAAAAAATGTCCTTGCCGTCGATCAGCACCTTGCCTGACGTAGGCGTGTCCAATGCGCCAATCATGTTCAGCAGTGTACTTTTGCCGGAACCGGATTCTCCGACGATTGCCACATACTCGCCTTTGGGAACAGAAAAGCTAACATCTTTCAAAGCCTTGACCGCGGTTTCCCCATTGCCATAGGTTTTACAAATATTTTTGACTTCTAACAAGTTCATAGTGCAAACACCTCTTTCTCAATAATTTTGCTGTCGTAAACGGGTGGACTTTCGTTCCCTGTCTACGATGGAAAGAATAGCACCCCAATATTACTGTAACCCTACAACCAGCCTACAATTTTGTAGGAATTGGGAAATTCATTATAAAACTCGTTCCAATTCCTAATTCACTTTCCACTTCTATTAGACCCCCATGAGCTTCGATAATTGCTTTTGCCAACGGCAGGCCAAGCCCGATCCCCTGTGTATCCTTTGAAAAGCGGCTGCGATAAAACCTCTTGAAGATGTGGTGTAAATCTTCTGGATGAATCCCGCACCCGTTATCCTTTACTGTGATTTGAACAGCAGAGGGCAGTGCCTTCCATTTGATGTGAATGGTATCGCCCTTTTCTGTATGGTCCAGCGCATTTTTCACAATGTTGCCAATCGCTTCACTCAACCAATCACGGTCACAGAAAAGGGAAATATCATCTGCACCAGATAAGACGATCTCTTTCTGTTCCTGCTTGGCACGATACGCAAAGTGTAACTCCAAATCCTGCATCATATCCGCTACATTTTGTATTTCCTTTTCAAATGCAATAGAACCAGCATCCAACTTTGTGATTTTAAGAAGGCTTTGCACCAGAACTTCAATACGGTCAAGCTCCTGCTCGGACAGATCAGCAAATTCTTTCACGGAGGACACTTCTATATCCTCGTCTTGAAGGAGTCCGTTATAAATATTGAGTGCTGCCAGCGGTGTTTTCAGTTGGTGTGAAATGTCGGAGATTGTATTTTTCAAAAACTCTTTCTCTCGTAACTCGTTATCTGCATGGGCATTTAACACTGCCGCTAAAGAATTGATGGAATGAAACAGTCGGTACAATTCGCCCTCATTGTCACATTCAATACGGGCATTGCGATCACCATCAAGATACGCATTGATTTGTAATATCGCCTGCTCCATGATCTGATTTTGCCGATTAAAATATACAAAGCAGACTGCCCATACAGCACCGCCAGCCAATAGAAAAAGGATTAGCAATAACAGAGAAAGCCGGCAATATGACAGCCATAGAAAAAACTCGGCTAAGAGAAATGTAACCCCCAAAACTAGTGAAAGCGAAAGAAATAGATTTTTGATTTCTTTATTTGCCAGTATCTTCATTCTGCACCTCACCCGATAATATTCCATTTATATCCCATACCTCGAACAGTCAGGAGCATTTGTGGTTCACTTGGATTATCCTCGATCTTCATACGAAGCCGACGCATATAGACCGTAAGGGTACTACTGTCTATATAATTCCCGTCGCAATCCCATAGCTTATCTAAAATTTGTCCCTTTGTCAGCACCATGCTTGGGTTTCTCATAAACAAGCACAGTAGCTTGTATTCCGCGGCAGTCAAATCCAACAGCTCCCCATTTTTGAAAACCTGTCCTTGCAGCAAAAGAACTTTGATGCCATTCGACTGCAATTCTGTGTCTGCTGCTTGAAAAGAATTTGCACGTCGAAGTAAGGCGTTAATCCTTGAAACGAGAACCCCCAGTTTGAACGGTTTTGTGATATAGTCATCACCTCCAATATCCAGCCCCATAATAATACTTGTTTCCTCATCCGAAGCCGTCAGAAAAATAATTGGCACCTTTGATGTAAGTCGAACTCTTTTGCAAAATTCAAAGCCAGACCCATCTGGCAGAGATACGTCCAACACCAACAAATCATATTTTCCGTCTGTCCACAATTCCTCCGCTTCTTTGAGCGTTCTGGCGATATTTAATTCAAATCCCTGCTTTTTGAAAGCAAAAGAAAGCCCATTAATCAGGCTTAGATCATCTTCAAGAAGTAATATATTACTCATACTTTTCTGCCTTCCCTTGTTTTGTCCTTCCGTCAATCGGCTTTTCTGCGTTCTTTGGGATCAGCCAAACACCAGCCATCTTTACAGCGCCGGGGATACGCCCAGCAGCGCAATAGTAATTTACTCTACGAGGTGTCACGCCCCATTTTTCGGCGGCCTCTTTTAGTGTCATATAATCCATTCTGCACCTCCACAGAGTACATTATAGTTCTTTGTCTCGAACAATACAAGTTTATCACCAATCGCAGCTTTATATAATCGGTATAATCAAGCCCATTAACCGGCATAATAAGGTTATTCCTTTGCGTAAATCGGCACGATAGAATATATTTGAGGTGAGTAATTATGCCGATTGATGATTTAACTGCTTTAGGGCAGAAAATGCGGGAAGCCCGAAAGAATAAAGAGCTGACACAACAAGAACTTTCTGATCTGAGCCATGTTTCTGTAAAGCAAATCGCCAATATCGAAAAAGGGAAAATGAATCCTTCCTATTTGATTTTGAAAGCATTGGCAAAGGTCCTGCACATCTCTTTAGATACGCTTATAAATCCAGATGTTTCTCTGGAGGATTAGGGTGTCAATCAGATGAAAATGCTTTATTCCAGCTGTCCGCCAGAAATGCGTGACCCCCTGCTGCATCACACCCAGGAAACGGTGAAGGAACTGACAGAGTTCCCTAACAACAGACGCGGTAAAAAAGGATTACAGCTTTACACTTCTTGAAGCAACCTATCTGAAACGGACCGGTCTCAGCTTTGAGCCATCCGATTATGTTTCCTTTGGTTTGACTGATAAAAATGGACTCCTGACCAATGCCGGAAAACTCATGACCGATCAGCATACGGTTTATAACTCCCGTATGTTCTGTACCCGGTGGAATGGCTTGGAAAAAGGCTCTATCTTTGATGATGCGCTGGACGATAAAGAATACGAGGGAAATTTGATTTATTTACTGAACAGCGGCAGTGAATTTATTCGCAATAATTCCAAAGTCCGTTTTGTCAAAAAGGCACAGTATCGTGTAGACAAGCCGGATTATGCTGAACGAGCTGTGACAGAGGCTCTTGTTAATGCGCTTATCCATCGTGATTATATTGTGCTTGGCAGCGAAGTCCACATTGATATGTTTGATGATCGGGTGGAAATCACATCTCCGGGCGGTATGTTTGGCGGCGGCTCAATTCAGGAATACGATATTTACAGTATCCGTTCCATGCGACGAAACCCTGTGATTGCTGACCTGTTCCACCGCATGAAGTACATGGAACGCCGTGGAAGTGGTCTGCGCAAAATCGTCAGTGAAACCGAAAAGCTGCCTGGATATACAGAGGCATATAAGCCTGAATTTTCCTCAACGGCAACCGATTTCAGAGTTATATTAAAAAATGTAAATTACCATCATGATTACTCCATCATGGATATAAACCAAGTTAAGACCCAAGTTAAGACCCAAGTTACCACTTTTGATGAGATTCTTGTTTTTTGTTCAATTCCTCATTCAAAAGCTGAAATTGCAGATTATTGTGGATATAAAAACAACAAAAATTTCACCAAGAAATATCTACGGCCTTTACTAGATTCCGGTACACTTAAAATGACAATTCCAAACAAGCCAAACAGTAGAAATCAAAAATATATTACCGTCCGCACAGAGTGAAATAAGAAGCAGGACATTGGGTTTCATCCCTATCGTCCTGCTTCTTATCTATTCTTAATAAGCACCAAATGCTTGAAATTTGGTAAAAAGAATCCCCTGCAAACCAGTGTTTACAAGGGTTCCGAGTGTTCTGATTATTATCTCTTTGTTAACGTTTTGAGAACAAGAAAAGCCCATAAATAGGAAATCTATAGTGGGCATTGTTGCATATGTGTTATATGCCGGTGGCTTCCCATACATTCCCAGAACTACTCATTGCCCTAATGTTTTTGCCAACAACATTATTCCATTAATCCTAATATATCCTGTTCACTCCAATATTCATTTGGATATATTGATAGTTCCTCTTTATGCTTACGAATAATTCTTTCTGGTGATTTAGTATTATCATAAACATGCATAATATCACATATATCTAGTAACTCTTTTATGTTATTAATTGATTTATAATATCTTTCAATAACTTTACCGCTATCAACATTATGTCCACCTGCAGCCACACGGGATTCTATTCTAGCAATATTAATTTGTGGATCAACTGTCAACACGAATACACATTTTATGAAATATCCCTCTTCTTTTGCTTTTCTTAAAATTTTTAACTTATATTCAGATGACAAGACTGTTTCAAAGGTGAAATCTTCTGTCTTGGCAATTGATTCATATCTCATCCTGTCAACCAAAACAGCCGCTTCCATATTATTCATTCCTGTAGTTGCAACAACATCATCAGCATTAGTATATTTACCAACTTTATCAAAAAAAGCTGTTATAGTACTTTTCCCTGAACCATTTGGTCCTGCTAATACCAGAATCATCGGTTTTCTACTCTGCATACTTTCTTTCCCCATTTGCATATTCAATGTAAGCTTGTTTCTTTTTTTCATCATAACCCGCTATTGGTTTTTTACAAATTTTTGCTTTATTTATTGCTGCCTTAACAGCTTCAACTGCTCTTTCGTCCATTTCATTATCCGATTCTGTCAATGTACTTTTCTCTTCTTCTCTGGATACAACTTTTATAATTCTACCACTCTTTGTGCTTACAGTTGTCATATAAACATCTCTCCTTAATACAAAAATAGCTTCTCAATTATAATATATTTTATCACATTTTATATAAAAAAACACCTCGGAACCGAAATTCCGAGGTGTAACATACATTTCTGAAACGCCATAAGGCGCTTTGAATTGTAACTCCTATCTCTTTGTTAACGCTTGCTGAACTGCGGAGCGCGACGAGCTGCTTTGAGACCGTATTTCTTACGCTCTTTCATACGTGGATCTCTTGTTAAGAATCCAGCAGCCTTAAGAGTAGGTCTGTACTCGTTGTCTACCTGAAGGAGTGCACGGGAGATACCATGACGGATGGCACCAGCCTGTCCTGAGTATCCGCCGCCCTTTACGTTTACTAAAACGTCAAACTTGTCAACTGTCTCAGTTGCTACTAATGGCTGACGAACGATTACCTTTAAAGTCTCAAGACCTAAGTACTCGTCAATATCTCTTTTATTGATTGTGATCTTTCCTGTTCCAGGTACTAAATAAACTCTGGCAACAGATGATTTTCTTCTTCCTGTTCCGTAATACTTTGTATTAGCCAATGTTGTTTACCTCCTCTGATTAGAATGTTAAAGCTTCTGGCTTCTGAGCTGCATGCTTGTGATCTGGTCCTGCGTATACAAATAACTTTGTGTACATCTGACGTCCTAAAGGTCCCTTTGGAAGCATTCCCTTAACAGCGAACTCGATGACACGCTCCGGATGCTTGTTGAGCATTTCCTTAAGAGTTGTCTCCTTGATTCCTCCAACGTATCCTGAATGACGGTAGTATACCTTCTGATCTAACTTCTTACCAGTTACTTTGATCTTCTCAGCGTTCACAACGATTACATAATCACCTGTATCAATGTGTGGTGTGAAGATTGGTTTATTCTTTCCTCTTAATACTTTAGCAACTTCTGATGCTAAACGTCCTAATGTCTTGCCTTCAGCGTCTACTACATACCACTTTCTGTCGATGGTAGCAGGACTAGCCATAAATGTTTTCATGGGTTCTCCTCCTTGATAGATATTCAAATCAATAAAATGCGAACAGTTTCAAGCCTCGTATGTCCGGACGCTGCTCTTTCCTGCTCTGCTTTTCTATATAGTTTAAATGCTCGCCGGGGCTTTTGGCTCACATTTACATACTATCACAGACCTATATATTATATTACCCGGGTCTTTTGTTGTCAAGCAGATTTCTCGTGTAAATCCCCATTTTTCCACCTTTATCCACAGGTTCTGTAAAAAATGCCATCTATATCCACAATCAAAATCTATTTTTTGACATATTCAACAAATCAACACAAAAATGATCCTATTCCGTGGTTTATTCGTACTCCAGCCCGATCATTGTCAGTCCGTGTGCAGGAGCCGTCGGTCCTGCCACACTCCGGTCACAGGCATCTAAAATCGTCTGCATCTCCTGTGGGGCAAACTCTCCCGCTCCCACCTTTATCAGTGTTCCTGCAATGATCCGCACCATATTATACAAGAACCCATTTCCCGTCACCCGGATCGTGATAATATCCGCTTCTTTCGTGACCGTACATGCATAGATGGTGCGCACGCTGGTTTTCGACTGTGCATTGACCGCACAGAAACTTTTAAAATCATGCTCGCCAACCAGATAATCCGCAGCCTCCTGCATTTTCTCCACATCCAGCGGATAATGATAAAAATATGTATCCAGCCGCCTGGTCGGCATGCGGAACCGCCGGTTTAGTATCCGGTACTCATAGGTCTTTCGGCTTCTGGAAAAACGTGGATGAAAGGTATCCGGCACTTCGCAGGAATCCTGCACCACGATATCTTCCGGCAGCCTCTGGTTTAATGCGTAGCTGATCTTCTCCGCCGGCATACGGGTATCCGTATCAAAAATACAGACGTTTCCCAGAGAATGTACCCCCGCGTCCGTGCGGCTTGCGCCGGCCACGCGGATGTCTTCCCCAAGAAGCGCCTGCAATGCTTCATTTAATTTCTGTTCAATGGTCACACCGTTGGGCTGGATCTGCCAGCCGCTATAGTTGGTTCCGTCATATGCGACGACCATTTTTACTCTCATATTTCTTAATCCTGTTCTGTCAAATTTCCTGTTTTCAGATGATTTATATGCTGCTGCCGGCGGTCACCGTCCTGCTACTGTGGCCAGCGCAACAGCACTCGTGCAACAATCACAAGCACAAGAAATGCAATCAATATCACATAGGCTTTGCGGTCTGTTCCCTGATAGCGCAGCGGTTTCATCTTTGTTCGTCCCTCTCCGCCACTGTAGCAGCGGGCTTCCATGGCCATGGCAAGATCGTCCGCGCGACGGAACGCCGATACAAATAACGGAATCAGAAGCGGCACCATGCTTTTGGCTTTCTGGATCAGATTGCCGTCCTCAAAATCGGCACCACGCGCCATCTGTGCCTTCATGATCTTGTCCGTTTCCTCGATGAGAATCGGAATAAACCGCAGGGCAATGGACATCATCATCGCAATCGCATGCACCGGTATGTGAATCCGGTTCAGCGGAGACAATGCTTTTTCAAGTCCATCGGTCAGCTGGTTTGGCGTCGTGGTCAGTGTCATGAGAGATGTTCCGATAATCAGATAGATCAGCCGGATCGTCATGAGCACCGCATTCATAATACCTGTACTGGTCAGATGAAACGGTCCCCAGTGCCAGTACTCCGTACCGGTCGGTGTAAAGACCAGATTAAACACTGCCGTAATCAAAAGCAGCACCACAATGGCTTTTAACCCTTTTACGATATACGAAAACGGTACTTTTGAAATTTTGATCATAAAAATAAGCATACCGGTTATGATCGCAAATCCCAAAATGCCCTGGAACGTAAACAGCGCAATAATATATATCATTGTCGCAAATAATTTTACACGCGGGTCCAGTTTGTGTACGACAGAATCTGCCGGATAATACTGGCCCAGAGTAATATCTCTTAACATAAATTTCTCCTGTGCTCTGCAAACACTAAATGACGTTTTTCTCCCGAAGTGCCGACAGAATTGTCTGTGCTGCTTCTTTTGCCGTGGTTGCCTGTGTATCCACAGGAAGTCCCCGTTCCGCAAGTTCATGTACCAGATACGTCACCTGCGGCGCAGCAAGTCCTACCGCCTCAAGCTCCTTATAATGCGCAAACACCTGCTTCGGCAAAGCATCAAACATCACGGCACCGTGATTCATCACAATGATGCGATCCACATATTCCGCCACATCTTCCATACTGTGCGATACCAGAAGAATCGTGATTCCAAGTTCCCTGTGCATCTTAGAAACCAGTCCAAGGATTTCATCACGCCCTGCCGGATCAAGTCCTGCTGTCGGCTCGTCCAGAATCAGCACATCCGGTTTCATTGCAAGTACTCCGGCGATTGCCACACGGCGCTTCTGTCCGCCGGACAGATCAAACGGCGGCTGATAAAATAACTCTTCCGGAAACCCGACGTTGCGCAGCGCTTCAAACGCCCGCAGTTCTATATCCCTGCGATCCAGTCCCTGATTCTTCGGTCCAAAACAGACATCCTCAAAACAGGTGGTCTCAAACAGCTGATGATCCGGATACTGGAAAACCAGCCCCACTTTGCTCCGCAGGGCTTTCATATCATACCCTTCATCATAGATGTCCTGCCCATCCACATAGATGCTTCCCGATGATGCCCGCAGCAGTCCGTTCAGCAACTGAGTCAGAGTCGATTTTCCCGATCCCGTATGACCGATAATTCCGATAAATTCGCCCTGATGAATCTGCAGATTGACATCCTTTAATGCCTGAATCTCATAAGCAGTACCGTCGCTGTATGTGTAATTGATCTTGTCTAAAATGATTTCTGCCATCTTTTTATCTCCTGCCTGTGCGCATATCTTTGTCTAGGCATTTGCCACGGACATAATCGCATCCACCAGTTCTTTCCTCGTAAGGATTCCCTGTGGAATCGGTACGCCCGTGCTGCGCAGTTCATCTGCCACAAGCGTTGCCTGCGGTACATCCAGACGATGTTCTTTCAGCTCGTCCACACGCGAAAAAATATCGCGCGGTGTACCGTCCATCACGATCTTTCCTTTCTCCATGACGTACACATAATCTGCGTCAACCACTTCTTCCATATAATGCGTAATAAGAATGATAGTAACACCCTTTTTCTTATTCAGATCATGTGCGGTAGCAATAACCTCTTTGCGTCCGTTCGGATCAAGCATCGCTGTCGGCTCATCAAAGACAATGCATTTCGGTTCCATTGCCACAACACCGGCAATTGCAACACGCTGTTTCTGTCCACCGGAAAGTTTATTTGGAGAATGTTTGCGGTATTTTCCCATATCCACAGCTTCTAAACTCTGATTGACACGCGTCCAGATTTCCTCTGTCGGCACCCCGATATTTTCGGGACCAAATCCCACATCTTCTTCTACCACACTGGCAATGATCTGATTGTCCGGATTCTGAAATACCATCCCGGCAGTTTTCCGGATCGGAATGGTATTGTCCTCATCGAGTACATCCATTCCATCCACCCAGATCACGCCTTCTGTCGGTGTCAGCAACGCATTGATATGTTTGGCAAGTGTCGACTTGCCCGATCCGTTGTGTCCGAGAATGGCAATGAACTGTCCCGCTTTTACATCCAGATTTACATGATCGAGTGCCGTCGTAATAGACTCAACATTGCCTTCCTCATCTCTGCGGAAAAATTCGTGTACAACATTTTTTGCTTTGATAATTCCCATTTTAATCGTCCCAGCTCAGTCTGTGAAGCTGTCCTTCCAGCTTCATATGGTCAAAATCGTTCTGGCGCAGTGCCTCATAAAGCACAATGGCAACAGAATTCGATAAGTTCAAAGAACGGGTTTCCCCGATCATCGGAATACGCACACAGGTATCCGGATTCGCCTTTAAGATTTCTTCCGGAATTCCTGCACTCTCTTTTCCGAACATAATGAAACAGTCCGGTTCATAATGGACATCCGAATACACATGACGTCCTTTTGTTGTCGCATAATAAATTTTTGCACCCGGATTTCTTTTACAGAAATCCTCCCAGTTTTCATATACGGTGACATCAAGATCTTTCCAATAGTCCATGCCGGCACGCTTTAAATGTTTCTCCGATAAAGAAAAACCAAGCGGCTCAATCAGATGCAGCTTTGTACCGGTTGCGACACAGGTCCTGCCGATATTTCCCGTATTTGCTGGAATTTCCGGCTCATGTAATACAATATTTAACTCTGCCATTTTTAATTCTTAATCTCCCGAATCTCCGTTACAAACTCAGCCACGCGATCCAGTGCAATCCGCAGATCATCCAGGGAATATGCATAGGATATACGAAGGAATCCCTCTCCGCAGGCACCGAACGCCGTACCCGGAACAACCGCAACTTTCTTCGTCTGCAGAAGTTTTGTTGCAAACTCATCACTGGTCATACCCAGATCCTTAATACAAGGGAACGCATAAAATGCTCCAAATGGTTCAAAACAGGAAAGTCCCATCTCTTTGAACCGCTCCAGTACATAACGGCGTCTGCCGTTGTACTCTTCCCGCATCATGGCAACATCTTCATCCCCGTTGCGCAGTGCCTCTACCGCCGCATACTGGCTGGTGGTCGGCGCACACATGATCGCAAACTGATGGATCTTTAACATCTGTTTGATGATTACTTCCGGTCCACATGCATAACCGAGTCTCCATCCGGTCATTGCATGCGATTTGGAAAATCCGTTGATCACGATTGTTCGCTCCCTCATTCCCGGAATGGAGGCAATGGATACATGATTGTCCAGATAGGTCAGTTCCGCATAGATCTCGTCACTCAGGACAAACAGATCATGTTTCTTTACCACTTCTGCAACTGCTTCCAGATCCTTCTTTTCCATAACCGCCCCGGTCGGGTTATTTGGGAAAGGCATAACAAGAAGCTTTGTCTTCGGCGTGATTGCAGCCTCAAGTTCTTCTGCCGTCAGGCGGAATTCGTTTTCTGCCTTCAGTTCGATCGGAACCGGTGTTCCATTTGCCAGTACACAACAAGGCACATAGGATACATAACTTGGCTGCGGAATAAGTACCTCATCTTGCGGATCTAACATGGCACGCATGGCAATATCAATTGCCTCACTGCCTCCGACTGTCACAAGCATCTCCTTGTTATAGTCATAGGAAAGCCCGAATCTCCGGTCAAGATATTTGGAAATCTCAATTTTTAATTCCTTTAAACCTGCATTTGAAGTATAAAAAGTTCTTCCTTTTTCAAGGGAATAAATTCCCTCATCACGAATATGCCACGGTGTATCAAAATCCGGCTCTCCGACGCCGAGAGAGATTGCATCATCCATCTCACTGACAATGTCAAAAAATTTCCGGATACCCGATGGCTCAATGGTTGTAATTGTTTTTGATAATGGATTTCTCATTATGCCATCATAATCCTTTCATCTTTTGCTTTCGGAGCCATAACAGTTCCGTGGTCTTTATATTTCTTTAAAATAAAGTTTGTCTTTGTGCTGAGTACCTGATCCAAGGCAGAAAGCTTATCGGATACAAACTGGGAAATCTCACGAAGTGTCTTCCCCTCCAATGTAACCATCAGGTCAAATCCGCCGGAGATAAGATACACGGAATTTACTTCCGGATAATTGTAAATGCGCTCTGCAACCTTATCAAATCCCATGCCGCGCTGCGGTGTCACACGCACTTCAATCAGTGCAGTTACTTTTTCCACACCGGCTTTGTCCCAGTTAATCAGCGTATGATATCCGCAAATAATTCCCTCCTGCTCCATAGCTTCCAGCTCATTCATGACTGCTGTCTCATCTACACCGAGAATTACGGCCAGCTCCTGTGTATCGATGCGGCTGTTTTTTTCTATAAAAGTTAAAATCTTCTCTCTCATATTTTATTGTTCTCCTAATTACATTTTACCATATTCCATAATTCGTCTGTCTGTGTTGTTTCTAAGAATCTGCGTTCCTCCCCATTGATAAGTACACGGTCATTGCTGTCGATTGTCCTTCCGATAATAACAGCTTCCTCGCCAGCCTGACGGATCGCATGCACCAGTGCATTGCCATCTGCCGCTGCCAGAAGAAGACTGCCTCCCGACAGAAGTTTGTAAGGATTTAAATCAAAAAATTCACAGATTTCTATGGTTTCCTGACGAATTGGTATTTTCTTCAGATCAATTTCCAGTCCGACGCCGGAACACTGCCCCAATTCCCAGAGAGCTCCGAAAACGCCTCCCTCTGAGAGGTCGTGCATTGCAGCAACGCCAGACTTTGCGGCGACTGCGGCCTCCGAACGGATAGAAAGATAATCTATATATTTTGCCGCTTTGTCAAGAAACGGCTGTGCGTATCTGGCCGATAACTCTTCCCGGTGTTCCGTTGCAAGAATCGCTGTTCCTTCCAGCCCGACCCATTTGGTCACAATCACATCCATATCCGGCTGCGCCCCTGCTGCTGTGACAAATAATTCCCTGTCAGCTTCTCCCACTGCCTGAACAATCAGTTGCGGAGAGGTCACTGTCCGAAGAACTTCCGTGTGTCCTCCGAGAACCGGAATCTGCTCTTTCTCACTTACACGGGATACTGCCGAAATCCATGCACGCAGATCATTTTCGCTTGCGGATGTCGGGAGCAGAAGCGTCATCGTAATCCCCAATGGTTTTGCCCCACTGCATGCAAGATTATTCAATGCCGCATAAACGCCAGCCTCCGGAAACGTGTCAAATGCACGGCAGGCTTCCGCAGTAACGATCTGCTTTCCCGCAGAAGCATCCACTACACCGAAATCTATTCCCACTCCCGGTGCCCGGACCGCAGAATTATGAAGTTGTCGGAGAACCGAGCGCTTTAATATCGACTCGGATAATTTTCCTGCTTTCATACTGTTATTTTCTATTCGCTTTCTTTGGACGATTGTGTTTTTTTCGTGGATGTATTTGTTGAAGATGTTATTTCTTTCTTGGTATCCTGTTTTTTGGAATCTTCCTTCTTCGTATCTTCCTTTTTATTATTTTCATCCTTTTTGGAGGAATCCTCTTTCTTGTTCGTATCGCTCTTGTCTGCGTCCTCCTTTTTATCGGTATCGTCCTTCTTTTCTTCTTCTTTCTGCTCTTCTTCTTTCTTTTGCGCGTTTGTCTTTAAACCGGCTGCCGCACTTCTTACTTTTGCTTCATCCCCGATTGTAATTGCTGCCTTTAAAGCAGAAAGCGTCTCGCTTGTCGCATCTTTGGTTCCAATGGTAATAAGCTTTGGAGTTGCCTGATAATTACTCTTGTTGAACAGATCCCTGCTCTGCTGTTTTCCGTCTACCTTCACAATCTTCCACAACTGCGCAATGCATCCGGACTGTCCGGACTGGGTAACAGAAACCGAACCGGCGGTAAGGGAAGCATCCATTGTAAACTGCACCTTTGGATCTGTCTTTGAAACGGTTTCACTTTCAAACGAAATCTCCCGGTTGGATGGTCTCGTTTCTTTTCCATATACATTAAAATAAATGATACCGCCACTGCAATATCCTTCGATATATACCGGCGCATCCAGATTATTTTTAAACTTCAGATCTTTATAATTTCCGGCAATTGCCGCATCCATGGACGGTTCCACATAATGAACCAGCATGGAATGATTAAAACGCATCGTAATTTCCAGTTCTGCCCGGATAACTGCATTATATAAAGTCGTTGCAACCTGACAGATTCCACCGCCAAACGATTCCACTACCGTTCCGTTCTGATAGGCACCGGCCAGTTCATATCCGTTCTCCTGTGTAAACGGGCTGACCGTTTTTGCCAGATCAAACTCCTCTCCCGGATAAAGGATTGTACCATCTACTTTGCTCACTCCGGTTATGACATTTTTTGCACGTCCTGCACTCGAACTTGCAAAGTTTGTCGTATAAGAACCGATCAGATCCGTAATTTCTGCGAGTTCTTTCTCATCCCCGCGCGGTTCTACCGTCTTTGTTACCAGATCAATCTCATTATTGGAGCCGTCCCAGCCCTGTGCAAGAAAATCATTGATTGCATACACGGAATTTACGACATCCACCTCGACGCCTTCTTTTCCCTTTACAAATTCAAATTTTCCATTGACACGCTTTAATCCATTATCAACAGCCCCGACGGCAAGATCATCTGCGCTCTCATATATCTTTTCGGCCGTCGCCTGTTTGTTTACACTCAGATGCATATCGAGAACCAGTTTTTTCTTTTTGAGATCCTGCAGGGTTTTATACCGGTTGATCAGACTTCCGGCGTGTCCCACCGCCAAAGCTTCCTGCACGGCAGTATCCGCATCCGCGGTCACTCCCATATCTTCCGCAGTCATCTGAATGGAACCGGTTTCTCCTTTCAGCGTAAAAGTTGTATCCATCAGCCCATCCACGTATTCTTCTACCGCAGATATCGCCTGATTTTCTGTCATTCCTCCGACGTTTACATTTCCGATGGAAATTCCATTTTCAATGGTAGTCTCCTCTGCTGCCATCGCTGCCTGTGTATGAGAACCGAGTCCCACCACACAAAAAAGCACTGCTGCAGCCATTCCTAACTTTGTTATCTTCTTCATATTCTTCCTTTAAAATAATTTTAGCGTTATCTTGTATTTTAACATAAACAATCACTTTTTCAAGTGCCGCTACCCATAAATCAGCGCTGAAACCAGTGTTGTAACAACCATTGCAGCGATAACAACCAACGATATGAGTGCAATCAGCTGTCTTTTTCGTTTTGAACCATTAAAATTATACATACTATTCACCTCTTTCGCAAAATCAGTTATAATGAATACACAACAATATCAGAAAGGATTTCCATTATGTTTGTATTTCTTGCTATTTTTATCGTTTTTCTGCTGTATATTAACTTTTTGATGCATAAAAATAAACGCGCCCAGGAAAATCTCGAAAAACAGTTCTGGGACCGGGAGCACAGTGCGAATTTCACACGCAAAAAAGATATCAGCAATCTTAATTATCTTATCATAACAGAAGATAAAATACCACAAAACCTTACGACCGATGCCAAAAAATCACTGGAAACACTATGCGGTCAGAAAATGCTGAATCTTTCTTCCATGAGTAACACCGACCTGAAACTTGAATATGGTGTTGCAAACCTGGATGAACTCAGCGCATGTGATGACCGTTTTTCCACATTTGAACGAAATGCTGCCATCTATGCCCAGGAACTGAGTGATGCCGGATATACCGATCAGGCACGCCAGCTGCTGGAATTTGCAGTTTCCTGTCATGTCGATAACAGCAGCATCTACACACAGCTGGCAGCCATCTATCAGACCGGGGGCAATCTCTCCGGAATCTTGCAGCTGCAGGAAGCAGCTGCGCAGCTTGCGCCGTTTCCGCAAAAAATCATTCTGGAAAAACTTAAAAGTTTCCAGCCCTGATCTTATCCTGCAGCCGGGAGGCTTCACTGCGTGTAAGAGTCTCCCAGCTGATACTGTCTTTCCTTCCATATTGTTCCATCAGTTCCCTGAGCCGTTCTTTCTGATGCTCCGTTGCCGGCGTCTGTCTCTTTGCCTTATACACCAGAGGTTTCGGGACAAACAGTTCCATGGAAGCACCTTCTATGGATTTTAAATTTTCAAATACCTTATAGGTTTCTACTGCATCATCCAGTGCCCGGTGTGCATGTTCCCGTTCAATCTGAAAATATTCGCACAGGCTTTCCAGTTTTTTCGACTGTGCCCCCGGAAGGAGTGCCCGCGCAATCCGCAGGGTATCACAGGCCGACAATTCCAGTGGAATTTTCTGATTGACGGCCCACTGCTTCAGAAAACTGTAATCAAAAATCAGATTATGTCCCACAAGAATATCATCCCCGATAAATTGCAGAAGTTCCTGCATTGCCACATTCTCTTCTTTCCCCAAAGCCGCCATTTCATCTGTAATCCCGGTCAGCTGTACTACCGTTTCCGGAATTGACATTCCCGGACGCACGAGCGTTCCATAGGTATCTGCAATCTCTCCGTTCCGTACACGAACCGCCCCGATTTCTATTACTTTGTCCCTTTTCGGAGCCAGTCCCGTCATCTCCAGATCAAGAACCGTATAATCCATTTTATGCACCTGCCTTACGCTTTCATACATGTTTATTATACACATATAAGAAAAGAAAACCAGCCAGAATATGGCCGGTTTTCTTCCACAATAACGCTCTTTATAAAATTCTTCCAAATAATACATCCAGTCCTGCCACCCACAGCAACAGTGCGCCAACGATATATACTTTGGTTTTTGCTTCATATCCGACACGGTATCCGGTATAGATGCCGCCGATCACAAATGCAACGGTACATACAACAATCATGATCAGAATCATAAGCACATTCGTTTCCAGAAATCCAAATGCAATTCCCGTAAGCAGCGTGTAAATTCCACTGATACATGCCATGCGGACAAATCTCCGGATTCCAAGATGATGTTCCAGATGTTCTTCCACATGTTCGTTGCGGATTGCTTTTACCATCAGCCGGATGCCAAGAATCATAAAAATCACCATGGATATAATCTGTCCCAGCAGCTTTTCGTCCGGCACCGACCGGTAATGGCAGAACAGGGAGGACAAAAAATGCCCCAGATATAACGTAATCAGCTGTGCCAGCGCAACGATTCCACAGATCACTGTCAGATTTTTTTTATTTATTTTTGCAACCAGTGATCCCTGACATTCCATTGCTGCGAAAATATCCAGAGATACCCCTGCTATTATCAGCAGGTTTTCCATCCAGTTCATCCTTTTTCCTCCGACCATCAAAATTATTTGTTATTTTCACTGTCTGCCTTGATCGCATCCTGTTTATAAATAAATTTTACGCTTCCGTTTACACCGTCTGCAACCTTTGTAAATGTCTGGTAATCCTCACCCGCATCAAGCATTGCCTGCAGTTTGTCGGTCAGCGGTTTGATATCTCCGTTATAGCTGTTCGCAATCTTGGAAATACCCTTCTCGTCGAATTCTACCATGCCATCTGCCAGCGTATGGGACCCGTCATCCAGTTTATCTACACCGGACACAATCTTTACCGTGGCATCGTTGAGTGCCTTGATTCCCTTCGTCAGTGTTGGAACTGCGTCTGCCAGAGACTGTGTTCCCTTACTGAGTGCTGCGGAACCGGTAACCAGACTGTAACCGTTTTCCTGTACTGCTTCAATCTGCTGTGCAATTGTAGCCTTTGCACTCTCTGCTCCTGTAACAGCAGCTGCACTTGCTGCCTGTACGGCCACATTCTGACATGCTCCTGCCAGCTGCTCCGACAGCGTCTTTAAGCTGCTCTCCACACCGTCTGTCACCTGCTCATTGTTTCTTCCTGCTGCAAGCTGTGCCTTGATTGTGCTCTGTGTCTTGTGAAAGAGGGTGTCCTTTGCCCCGCTCTTTGCATACAGCAGTTCCGC
>ERZ791842.875-NODE-875-length-20433-cov-3.08068_pt1 | contig 20433 bp, 16 predicted proteins | sample MGYA00509944_ERZ791842 | MGnify/ENA primary metagenome ERZ791842 (study PRJEB30046, sample SAMN00715263) | human gut metagenome | study: EMG produced TPA metagenomics assembly of the A metagenome-wide association study of gut microbiota in type 2...
CTCTATTCCATAAATGGTTGCGATCCCATCGCCAACCCAGATGACAGAACCAACTTCCTGTTCACCGGATACCATGTCATAATTTTCGATTTCTGTTTTCAGGATGGAGATAATCTCCTCTGAATTTATGGAACCCACGTCGTCACCTCCATGTTAATTTCTGTTGTAATCTGTCAAGCCGTCCCCTGATACTGAAATCCTCTTCGATGTCTCCCACGCGGAGCACGAATCCTGCGATCAGTTCCGGCTTTTTTTCGAATTCCAGCTCTACCTGTGTCTTTTTATATTTCCCTGCCAGATAGTTTCTGATCTGTGCAAGCTGCGTCTCATCCGGCACCTCTGCACATTGCATTTTTGCACGGAGTATCCCGTTTTTTTCATCATAACAGTTCTGGTATGCCGCAAACACATCTTCGATCACGTCCATATGTTCATGGTCACACAGTTCTTTCAAAAAATGATGTATCTCCTGCGGAAAAAATCTTTCGATCATCCGGTGCTTTTCTTTTCTGGAAACAACCGGGCAGTTCAACACACGCGGCAGCTCACTGGTCAGCTCAAATATTTCTTTTGTCTTTTCCACGATTTCTTTTGTGATACCAAGCTCAAAAAGAACCGTTCCGTAATTATTTGCTGTCTGTGTCATTGCAACCACCTGTTTTAGCTAAAAATTGCTCATACATGAGCTTATTCTGCTCTGCTGCATCTGCCTTGCCAAGCACTTTTCCGGCTGCCATCATTGCAAGTCCTGCAATCTGCGTCTGAAGATCCTGCACTGTCTTTTCACGCTCAAGATCAATGGTCTTATGTGCATTTGCAATGATTTTTTCTGCTTCCTGATCCGCAGCATTTACTCTGCTCTCATATTCTGCCTGTGCCGTTTTTCTTGCCTTCTCCACAATATGTGCGGACTCGTCATGTGCCTGTTTTAATGCATCCTCATACTGGCTCTTAAGTTCATTCGCCTGCTCCGTAGTCTTTTTCGCATCCGCCATCTGACCTTCGATCATCTGTCTGCGCTGTTCCATGACATTTGTCACCGGCTTGATCAAAAACTTGCGAAGTCCAAAATAAAGAATCAGCAGATTTATGATGGTAAAGAGGACATTCCAGTCAATTCTTAATAACTGCATACTCTACCATAACCTTTCTTTAGCCTAAGAATAAGATAATTAAAATTGCGACTACCATACCGAAAATTGCAGTACCTTCGGCCAATGCACATCCAAGTAATAATGCTTTTGTGATCTTTCCGTCTGCTTCCGGCTGTCTTGCGATTGCGTCCGTTGCTTTTGAGGTTGCAAGTCCGATACCAATACCTGCTCCAATGCCTGTTAATGCTGCGATACCTGCTCCAATTGCGATTAATGAATTCATGATGTTTTCTCCTTTACCATTTCTTTTTCAATTTTTCTGTGAGTGTGTTTACTCAATGCTCTCCTTAATGAAGAGTGATGTTAAAAATACAAATACATAAGCCTGTATGAATCCGTCAAACAGATCAAAATAAAGGCTTAACACTGCCGGTACAAAAATCGGCACTACAATTTTGATTAATTCCATAATTACAAACGCGCCTAAAATGTTACCAAACAAACGCATGCACAGGGATAATGGCCGGATGAATACTTCGAGGATATTCATCGGCAGCATGATCGGGATTGGTTCTGCAAAACTTTTCAAAAACCCTTTTGTACCTTTTTTCCGCACTCCTGCAGCCTCAATTAAGATGATGCTCATAAGTGCAAGTGCGCCCGTCACGCCTACGTCCTTCGTTGGTGATTTCAATCCAAACAGACCGATCATATTGGCAAACCCAATATAGACACCGACTGTCATCAGATATGGGATATACTGTTTTCCCTCCTCGCCAAGAAGATCATAGAAGAAGTTATAGAGACCTCCAACTATCGTTTCCAATACGAGCTGTTTCTTACCGACGTTTTCAACCTTTAAATTCCGCCCGAGTATTGCCGCTGCGATCAGTAATACCGCCATGATGATCCACGTGACAACAACCGATTCTGCTACTGGTATTCCGCCAAAAAGCGGGATTGTAAATGCCGTATCACAATTCAACTGCGCCATCAGCTCCTTTGATAGTTCTTCCGTATGACCACTTCCTTTCTTATTTTTTATTGCCAAACATATTTTTAGTTATTTTTTATTGAAATGTCAATTTTTTCGAAAGACTATTTTTCCCTTCTATTTTTTGTGCATTTTGTATAGTTTTTATTTTATTTTTTGTGCACTTTTTTGTTTTTCTTGTGAATTGCATTTTTAATAAAAATACATTTATCTGATTTTGTCTGTGATTAAATTTACAGATTTTCCAAGAAATGTTAATTTGAACTTGATAATTATGTGATTTTGATACAAAAAAGTCATTGGATTACATTTGTAATAATTGTAATTCAATGACTTATGTTTTTTTGATCAGCCGAGAAGTTCCATGATCTCCTCTTTTGTGAATACTACGGAATCCATTCCCTCGCCCTCCAGCACCTGCTCGGCAAGCTTTTTCTTTTTCTCCTGGATATCAATGATCTTCTCCTCGATCGTACCCTGGGAGACGAGTTTGTAAACCGTCACGACATTCTTCTGCCCGATACGGTGTGCACGGTCGGTTGCCTGATTCTGCACGGCAACGTTCCACCATGGATCGTAGTGGATGACGATGTCCGCTGCGGTGAGGTTCAATCCGGTTCCTCCTGCCTTTAAGGAGATACAGAACACCGGGACATCATCTTTGTTGAAGCTGTCTACCATCTGCATACGTTTTTCCTTATTGACGGAGCCGGTGAGCATGTAGTAATCAATGCCCAGCTTTTTCAGCTGTTCCGCCAGACGGTCTAACATGGTCGTGAACTGGGAGAATAACAGCACCTTGTGTCCACCGTGCACTGCGTTCCCGATCAGATCCATACACATCTGGACTTTTGCGGATTCGCCCTTGTAATCTTCGAATAAAAGTGCCGGATCACAGCAGAGCTGACGCAGTTTTGTAAGTTCTGCAAGGATCTGGATCTTGTTGGACTTAAATTCTGCCTCGCTCTTGCCGTCTAACATCTGCTTCATCTGCTGCACATGCGCATCATAAAGCGCCAGCTGTTCGCCCTCCATCTTCGCATAAACATTCTCTTCGAGTTTTTCCGGAAGATCTTTTAATACATCACCTTTTAACCGGCGCAGGATAAACGGACGGATCATGCGCTGTAAACGTTCCATCTTGTTCTCATCTTTGTTCACAACGATCGGAGTCTCGATCTCCTCACGGAACTTCTGATATGTATACAAAAATCCCGGCATCAGATAATCAAAGATACTCCAAAGCTCGCTTAAGCGGTTCTCGATCGGTGTACCGGTCAGCGCCAGCTTAAAGGCTGCCGTAATCTTCTTGACGCCCTTTGCCGCCTGCGTTCCGGCATTTTTAATATATTGAGCTTCATCAATGACCTGAACTGCAAACACAATGTTTTTGTAATACTCCACATCACGTTTTAACAGATCATAGGATGTGATGAGGATCTGCCCGTCCGTGGTGTGCCGGATGATATCTTTTCGTTCCGGTGCACTTCCTGTGATTGTCACAGTCTCAAGTTCCGGTGCAAAACGTTCAATCTCTTTCTGCCAGTTATAAACTAAAGATGCCGGACATACAATAAGTGATCTGCGGCGCTCCTTTTCCCCGGCATCATAATCCTGACGCTCTGCCAGAAGAAGGCTTATTACCTGAAGCGTTTTTCCAAGTCCCATATCGTCCGCAAGGATTCCGCCAAAACCGTTCTCCCGCAGCGTTTTCAGCCAGAGAAAACCGTTTTTCTGGTAGTTTCTCATAACATTTTTCAGGGAATCCACCACCTCATAATCGCTGTCCTCGATGGTCTTCATGTTCCGCACCATGCCTTTGAATTCCCTGTTTTTCTCGATGGACAGCAGCTGGTTATTTTTCAGTGCTGCATCCAGATACATAGCGCGGTATTTTGGGATCACGACCGTTCCTTTTTTCAGGCTTGCCTCGGTAAGCTGTAAGTCCTCACTGACTTCTGCAAGCGCACTGATCCCATCCTCTTTGATATCTAAGAAATCCCCGTTTTTCAGACGGATATACTTTTTCTTTCTGTCGTACTTGGAAAGCAGATATGCCAGCTCCTCGGAGGACATCTCATCGGAGTGTACCTTTAATTCCAGAAGGTCACTCTTTAAGGAGACACCCACGGATACGCTCGGCGCATTGACCACTTTCATATTGCGGAACTTGTCCGACGTGTAAATTGCCATAAAATGGCTTAAACGCTGCAATCCACCTGCCACGAGCTGATAGAGCAGATCTTCGTCTTTTGCAATGACAAAAAATGTCTTCGAATGGTCATACTCATTGAAATACGGTTCCACAAGGCTCTTGATGCGCAGCTCTTCTGACAGATCACGTACCTCGCCCGGCTCTACTTTGGCAAGCACGTTGTACTTATTATCCCCATAGACTGCGACCAGCTTCGCACCGACAACATCCATTGCCTGACGGTCTAAGTACAGCTCAAATTCAGGCTTCGGCGGAACGTAAAGTGCCTCGTCGAATCCCTCTGAGATCACATCAAAGCTCTCACGCACCATCGGAAGAAGATCCCTACAGAACATCGCAAGCTCCTCCGCCGCAATGTAGCAGTCTCCCCCTACCTGACGGTGTAAAAACTGGAAGAAATCCGATACTTTTCCTTTTAACGAAGGTTCTCCTAAGAAAATCTCACCGTCCTCATAAAAGTAGTAATACTTCTCGCCCTCGATCATCGGAAGATCTTCCATATATAAAAACGCACCTGTGCTTCCACCCTTTAATGTGAGCTTCGGCTTGCGCTTTGTTCCATTGTAAATATAGCTTTCATTCATGTCATAACCGATCGTTGCATGAAAAGGTGTTCCCTTCACAGCTTCCAGGAAGCGATCGATCCCCACACCGTCCAACTCCATGGTACGCTCATAGCCACCGGTGTAGGCATAGTATGCATGGAACTTGCTCTGGCGTTTCTTGTCATCATCCTGCTGCTGCATAAAACGGATCAGGCGCTTTGCATCCTCTGAAAACGCCTCCATATGATGATAAAAATCCAGTTTTTTTCCATAATGCACTTTTTCGTTAACATGAACGGAATGTAAAAACGCAGAAATGTTTTTTAACACATACTTTGTCTCCATTCCAATTTTAAATTCCAGTCTTGCATAGCCGTAGTCCATCTCAAAATAAGGTTCTAACTCGACCTTGCCGTAAATGGTCTCCGGCAGCATATATTTTGATGTTGCACGCATGGAATACTGGCTCAGCAGATTTTTCAACGGCGCTGCCGTCTCCATCTTCCCCACCGGACGTTCTCCTGCTTCCGGTGTCTCCGTGCTCTGTCCCCGCTTTAACCTGAGAATCTCCATTGGAGTTCTCTTGTTTACATAATTCAAAAGCATTGCCACACAATGCTTGCACATCCCCTCATAATTATAAAAAGCCTCACATCCGCAGTTGCAGTTCGTTACGTCTCCGAACTCCTCGTCGATAGTGGCTGTCACTTCATAATACTCCTGATTGATTCCACGAACTTTTGCCCTGACATCTGCCACTGGCAGCTCATCCACTAAATACAACTCATAGGCAAAATCAAAAACCCCTTTCCCTCTCCGGTACGCCGCCGGATACACTGTCTCTTTAATGTCTGATACGGAAAACATATAATTACTTACTCTGTCCTTTCATTTTCATTCGTACTGTCGTTATGACTGTCTTTCTATAATAACACAAAAATGGAAAAGACTGCTATAGTTTTTTCTTTGAATTTTAATTTTCACGTTTTTTTGATCTTTTTATATGTTTTTATCACGTTTTTCACAGCTAAATCACATATTTTTTCACGTTTTATATAAAATAAGCCTCCGATATAAAATCAGAAGCTCATCTTTTCTAATTATTTTAAAAACGTCACCTTAATCTCCGTACCGGCACCCTCTTCACTTTCCAGAGAAATCTGCGCCTCATGCTGCGCTACGATATGCTTTACGATGGCAAGCCCCAGTCCTGTGCCGCCAGTCGATTTTGAACGGCTCTTGTCCACGCGGTAGAAACGTTCAAAGACTCTCTTCTGCGCTTCTTTTGGGATACCGATCCCTGTGTCTTTCACGGTCAGCATCGGGTGTCCATTCTCCGTGCCCGTCATGATCGTCACTTTCCCACCCTTTTTATTGTAACGCACCGCATTGCTGCACAGATTGTAGATCAGTTCGTCGATCAGGTTTCTGTTTCCCCTGATCTCAGCGGAATCTCCCTGTACTTCCACCGTCACCTCGTTCTTTTCCGCCGGGATCTCCATCATTGCCTGACAGTTTAACGCCATCTCATGGAGGTCTAACGTCTCAAACTCGATCTTTGTGTCGTCGCTGTCTAACTCGGAAAGCTTGATGATATCATTGATCAGATATTGCAGACGCTCCGCACTCTTATGGATTTCCGTGGCAAAATGAATGGTATCCTCCCCGCTTGTCATTCCACTTGCAATCAGTTCTGCATAACCGGAAATCGCGGTGAGCGGCGTCTTTAATTCGTGGGAAACATTTGCGGTAAATTCCTGACGCATCTGGGAATGTTTTAAGATGTCCACATGCTGCTGCTTGATGGTCGCAACAAATGGCTTCATCTCATCGTAAACATCATTTTCTTCCAGCAGCACAATATTGTCCGCCATCTTTTCAATCGGTGCCACAAGACGTTTGGTAAGCCGGTGTGCAAGAACTGTACATAATACAAATACGCAGAATCCCACAGACAACGTGAGATATACCATCTTGATGATCAGACTGTAGATGCTGTTACTATCTTTTCCAATACGCAGAACTTTTCCGTCATCTGTTCTCATTGCATAATAAAAAGTATGTTTTGTGGACGTAGTCGATTTCCGCATTGCACGCCCCTCTCCGGCTGCCAATGCAGAAACGATCTCCGGACGTTCCCTGTGATTTTCCATCTTCGACTCGTCTTCCATGCTGTCATAGATGACGGTTCCATCCTCATTGATCAGCGTGATACGCAGCCCATCTTTATTCAGATTATAGTTGATCTCATCCGGCAGATCCTCCGGTTTCATCATGGAGATCACATGGGCATTTGCCTTTAAATCGTCAAAAATCTGTTTTTTCAATATATCATAAAAAAGTACCATGGCGCAGATTGCCATGACAATAATTGCAATTGCTGAGATCAGCATAAATTTGCTGTTGATTTTCTTTTTCATCCTATCACCGTCTTACGCCTGTCCTGCCTTTTTCCTGCTCCTTAACGGACGTCACTCCACCATGTAACCAACATTGCGCACTGTCTTGATATGGCTTCCCGCCTCTCCAAGTTTCTGTCTCAATGTCTTGATGTGCATATCGACTGTCCGGCTCTCACCCTCATAGTCAAACCCCCACACCTGGTTCATGATCTTATCCCTTGACAACACGATTCCCTTGTTGATGACAAGGTATTTTAAAAGTTCAAATTCTTTGTAGGTGAGTTCACACAGGTTTCCATCCACGTAAACGGCGTGTTTATCATTATCCACCAGAATATTCCCGTAGGAGATCTGTGATTCTTCCTGCGCATTCGTGGTTCTGCGCAATAATGCCTTGACGCGGGAGATCAGCTCCATGACACCAAACGGCTTGGAAATGTAATCGTCCGCTCCGAGATCCAAACCTTTTACTTTGTCAAGTTCGGATGTCTTTGCAGTCACCATAATGATCGGGACTTTTGCTGTGTTTTTGTCTGTACGGATCTTTGTCAATATATCCAGTCCATCCTCATTCGGAAGCATGATATCTAACAAGATCAGAGCCGGGACTTTGCTCTCTAACCGCTTGAAAAGGTCTGCCCCACACTCAAATTCTTCTACATGATATCCACTGTTTTTTAACGCGTAACGCTCGATCTCGCGGATATTCACATCGTCTTCTACTATATAGATTGTTGCCATAGCCGTTTCCTCCCACTGTTCGCTTTGTAAATAAATTATAATACAGCCTGCTTTGTTTTTTCCATAAGTCTTTCCCGGATTCACGAAAAATTCGCAACACAAATATTGTGCTGCGAATTTCTTCCCAGATTTAATCTATCTCATATTTGTTTGCAAAATCATTTTCTAATTTTTCAAACTCTGCACTCTCTTTTTCATCCATCTGCTCTGTAAAACTGTGTTCCTCCAGACCGGTATCATTTAACTGCATCATATATACTGCGATATTGGAGCAGTGATCGGCAACACGCTCGTAGTTCATGGCAAGATCTGAGAGTACCAGTCCAAGTCCGATCGTGCATTTTCCCTTACGCAGACGCTTCATATGATGTTTTTTTACCGTTTTGTTCAGGCCGTCAATGACTTCCTCTAACGGTTCCACGGAACGCGCAAGTGGAATATCGGTATTGATAAACGCTCCGGTCGTTCTCTCTAAGATATCCCGCACGGCTTTGGAGTAAATGTTCATCTCCTCCTCTGCCTTCTTAGAAAACTTTGCGTCCTCTTTCTGCATCTGCTGTACACATTCTACCACATTTACCGCATGATCGGAAATTCTCTCAAAATCCGTCAGACAGTGTAAAAGTGAAGTCACCCGCAGACTGTCCGTATACGAAAGATCGCCGCTGTTTAATTTCGTCAGATAGGCGCTGATCTTATCATCATACACATCTACGCGGTTTTCTTTTGCGATCACTTCTGCAAATTTCTGATCCGAAGGTTCTTTGATACATTCCATTGCCTCGATAAAACTGTTTTTTGTGATCTCCGCCATCTGGTTTACTAAAGTTTTACACTGCTCGATCGCAAATGCAGGACTGCTCACAAAACGCTCATCTAAAATGGCAAACACATCTTCTTTGGCAGATTTTTCCTCGTCAGATTCCGGGATCGTAAGGTAAGCCAGTTTTTCCAGTCCATGGATAAACGGAAATAACACTACAGTTGTAAATACATTAAAGATACTGTGTATCAGTGCGATTCCCGCAATTCCTACCGTCTCTCCGACAAATTCAAAACGAAAGATTGCATTTCCGATATAAAATACTGTAAGGAATAATAAGGTTCCGATAATGTTGAAATATAAATGCACGAATGCGGTTCTCTTTGCGCCCCGATTTGCACCGATCGCTGAGATCATCGCTGTGACACAGGTTCCGATATTCTGTCCTAAGATAATCGGAATAACCGAACCGTAAGTAAATGCTCCTGTGACAGACAATGCCTGCAGGATACCAACAGAAGCCGAAGAACTCTGAATGACTGCGGTGAGCAGCGCTCCTGCTAACACGCCGAATACCGGATTGTTGAACATCGTCAGAATATCGGTAAATTCCGGCACATCCGCAAGCGGCTTTACTGCGTCGCTCATTGTCTCCATACCAAACATTAAGATTGCAAATCCAAGTAAGATTTCACCGATATCTTTCTTTTTGTCCTTGCCGGACATATACATAATAATACCGATCAGTGCGAGAACCGGTGAAAAAGAGGACGGTTTTAACATGCTGATCAGGAAATTGGAACTCTCGATCCCGGTCAGGCTCAAAAGCCATGAGGTAACTGTCGTTCCAATGTTTGCACCCATGATGATCCCGATCGCCTGCGACAGTTTCATGATGCCTGAATTTACGAAACCGACAACCATGACCGTTGTAGCTGAGGATGACTGGATCACAGCTGTCACGCCGGCTCCGAGCAATACCGCTTTAAACGGATTCGAGGTCAGGCTCTCTAAGATACGCTCCAATTTTCCGCCGGACATTTTTTCAAGACCGCCACCCATAACACTCATTCCGTACAGGAACATTGCCAGACCGCCGATCATTGTCAGAATTCCAAAAATATTCATAATCTCTCCCTTACATAGACATATACTAGGTTATTGTTTACATTTCGATTCCATATTATAAACTACATGTAAATCTTATGTCGGTTTTATGTAAAATCTATGTAAAATCGCAATCAGGAGTCTTTTAGCATACTTTTTTATGTCTATAAAGGAAAAGTTTTCTTAAAATTTATTCGTCCTCGTGTTTTCCGGTGATAGAATAGATCACCCATTCTGCAATGTTGGTTGCATGATCCCCGATACGCTCAAAATATTTTGCAACCATTAACATATCCGTTGCCATCTCACCATTTTTTACATTCTCATTGATTTTTTGAATGAGTTCTTTCCTGAAACTGTCAAAAAGATCGTCCACCACATCATCACGGTTGATGACCCAGCGTGCCAGTTCGAGATCTTTGTTGACAAAAGCATCCACGCTCTTGATGACCATATCGGTTGTCTCTTTTGCCATCTCTTTGATTACTTCCATATTGATGGCGCTTTTTTCATAATCGGAATCTGCCATTAAAATGGTCATCTCCGAAATATCCGCTGCATGATCCCCGATACGCTCCATGTCCGTGATCATTTTTAACGCTGCGGAAATTAATCTTAAGTCTTTTGCTACCGGCTGCTGTTGAAGCAGCAGTTTCATGCAGAGAGCTTCGATCGTTTTCTCCTGCTCATCTACTTCCACGTCAAATTTGATCGCCTGCTCTGCTTTTTCTACATCCCGCTTTACCAGTGCTGATATCCCCATCTCAATTGCCTGCTCGATCAGGCTTCCCATCTGGATCAATTCATTATTTAATTCTAATAACTGTCTGTCAAATCGATTTCTCATATCATTCTCTCCTTTTTATTTATGTCAACCAAAACGTCCTGTGATATAGTCCTCGGTACGTTTATCCTGTGGAATTGAGAATAATTTTTCTGTCTCGCCAGCCTCGATCACCTCTCCTAATAAGAAGAATACGGTTTTATCCGAAACACGCACAGCCTGCTGCATATTGTGTGTGACCATGACGATGGTGTACTGTTTTTTCAGTTCAATGACAAGATCCTCGATCTTGGATGTTGAGATCGGATCAAGTGCGGAAGTCGGTTCGTCCATTAGGATGACTTCCGGTTCCACTGCCAGTGCCCTTGCGATACATAATCTCTGCTGCTGTCCACCGGACATGCCGAGTGCGCTTTTTTTCAGACGGTCTTTCACTTCATCCCAGATTGCCGCATCACGCAGGGATTTTTCCACGATCTCATCTAATTTTGCTTTGGAGCGGATACCATGGGTTCTCGGTCCATATGCGATATTATCGTAAATACTCATCGGGAACGGATTTGGCTTCTGAAATACCATGCCGACTCTTTTTCGTAAAAGATTGACATCCATCCCCTTATAGATGTCCTCGCCATCTAACAGGACATTTCCTGTGATCTTACATCCTTCCACCAGGTCATTCATTCTGTTCAGACTTTTTAAAAAGGTGGATTTTCCACAGCCGGATGGTCCGATAAAAGCTGTGATCTCGTTTGCATGGATGCTCATATTGATATCTTTCAACGCATGAAAATCACCATAATATAAATCAAGGTTTGAAATTTTAAATTTTTCACTCATATTGTTTCCTTTGCTTTATCTGTCTGTTCACAGACGTTTTATTTTATAATGATCCATATTCAGATTTTTATCTGAATGTTTTTTCGGATTTACTTTGTTGCTGCTTCCAGTTTCCTTGCGATCAGGGACGATAATCCGTTGATGAGAAGCACCACGATCAGAAGAACGACTGCTGTTGCGTATGCTTCATTTGTGTGAAGTCCCTCTCTCGACAGCGAATACATATGAATCGCAAGGGTTCGTCCGGAATCCATGACCCCTGCTGCCTCCGCAACGGTTCCTGCCGTATAGATCAGTGCCGCTGTCTCTCCTACGATACGTCCGATCGCAAGGATGATACCGGACAAAATACCCGGAATCGCCGTTGGAAGTACGATTTTAAAAATGGTTCGGAGCTTTCCTGCGCCAAGTCCGAAGCTTCCCTCACGGTACATATCCGGCACACACAAAAGCGCTTCCTCCGTCGTTCTCATAATGACCGGGAGAACCATGATCGCAAGTGTTGCCGCACCAGCTAACATGGAATATCCCCAATGCAACGCTGTCACGAAAAACAACATACCGAACAGTCCATAGATAATGGATGGGATACCGGTCAATGTCTCTGCCGTGATACGCACCAGCTCAACGAGTTTATTTCCTTTTTTTGCATATTCCACAAGATAAATTGCCGCTCCGATTCCAAACGGAACAGAAAAAAGCAGTGCGAGCAATACCATTGTGATGGTGTTGATGATCGCCGGCATCATTGACACGTTATCGGAATTGTAAGTCAGTGAAAACAGGCTTGGTCTTAAATACGGAACACCGTGGATCAAAATATAGCCCACCAGATAAACAAGCACTGTCACGGTGATCACTGCCGAAGCTCCCACCAGAAGCAGTAAAATAAAAGATCCCGGATGTTTTTTATAAGATTTCAATCTGTCTTTCCACGACAGTTGATTGATCGGAGTGATATTTTTTTCCATACTGCCTCTACTCCTTTCCTCTACGTTTCAAAATAGAAAACGATATATTAATAATAAGAATAAACACAAACAGAACTACACCTGTAGCAATCAATGCTTCCCTGTGAAGATCCGTGGCATATCCCATCTCGAGTACGATATTCGTTGTGAGTGTACGCACACCTTTGAAAACACTGTCCGGCACTCTCGCCTGATTGCCGACTACCATCATGACTGCCATTGTCTCACCGAGCGCACGTCCTACGCCGAGTACAACTGCTGCAAACACACCTGATTTTGCTGCCGGAACAACAACCGTAAAGACACTTCTCTCATGTGTGGCTCCCAGTGCGAGCGCTCCCTCATAATAGCTCTCCTCCACTGCACGAATGGATGACTCGGACACGCTGATAATTGTAGGTAATATCATGATTCCAAGTAACAAGGCTGCTGTCAAAATACTCTGTCCATTGCCTTTGAAATGCTCCCTGACAAACGGAACCATAACAACCAGTCCGAAGAATCCATAAACAATAGAAGGGATTCCAGCCAGAAGATCAACGATCGGTTTTAATACCTTGTGTAATCTGTCCGGACAGAAACGTGCCATGAAGATAGACATCAGAATTCCGATTGGTACTCCGATGATCAAGGCTCCGCCTGTTACATAGATACTTCCCAGGATCATCGGGAAGATACCATATAAGCCGTTGCCGGGTTTCCATTTTGTTCCTCCGAGGAAGTTGGCAAATCCAATCTCTTTCATTGCCGGAACCCCGTTTGCGAACAGGAACACGCAGATCAGTACAACTGCTACAATGGAAATAATGGCGGTAAACAGAAATACATATTTCATTACAATTTCTTTTAATTTATTGATATTCATATTCATGCCAGCTTATTTTTATTTACTCTGCAAGTTCATCCCAGCTTGTAACATCTCCAACATAGACACCTTTTACCTGATCGGATGTAAGGTTTGCTGTTGGGTTGTCAAGATTTACGACCACTGCGATACCATCCATAGCGATTGTTGTTGCGGTAAGTCCCTGCTCTGTCTCAGAATCTTTTAATTCGCGGGAAGCCATACCGATATCACTTGTACCTGCTGCTGCATCTGTCATACCTGTTGTGGAGTCACTCTCCTGAATCTCGATCTCTGCACCGGAGTTTACGGCTGTGTAAGCTTCTTTTAATTTTTCCATGACTGGTGTTACAGAAGAAGAACCGCTGACTGTCACTTTACCGGTTGCTCCGTTAGATTCGAATGCTGCCGCATCATCGGAACCGATATAACCGTTCTCTGTGATGACTGCCTGACCTTCTGCACTCATAATGTAGTTGATGAAATCCTGTGCGATGTCGCTTACTTCACCTTTTGTTGCAATGTTAAATGGTCTTGCAATCGTGTATGTACCATTTTTGATATTCTCTACTGTTGCTTCTGCTCCGTCAATGCTGACTGCTTTTACAGTGTCATCTAAAGAACCAAGGGAAACATAACCGATCGCATACTCATCACTTGCTACAGATGTAAGCATTACGGATGTGCTGTTTGTGATGATCGCTTCCTCTGTTGTGTTGTCCACTTTATTTCCGTCTGCGTCTTTTTCTTCGATTCCAAATAATTCGATGAATGCACCTCTTGTACCGGAACCATCCTCGCGGGATAATACGTTGACATATTCGCTTGCGTCAAAGTCTGCGCTGTCTGCTGCTGGTGTTTCCTCTGCGGTTGTATCTGCTGCTGCATCTGTAGAAGCATCTGCTGTGGTATCTGCGGATGTACTGGTGTCTGCTGTATTATCAGAACCACATCCTGCGATCATGCTGACTGCTAACATTCCTGTTACGAATAAACTGATTACTTTCTTTTTCATTTTGATTTTCCTCCAAATCTTTATGGGATCTTGCGTTTCCCATCTTTGTTTTTGTCTCTGTCTCATTGACAATGACTACTTTAAAGCCAGCGTGTAAAATCTAAATATCTCCCTTTGTAAAACGTCTGTAAAATGATGGTAAACAGAAAAAGTTCCGGAAACCATCTGGTTCCCGGAACTTTTTTCATCCCATATACAATTAATCTCTCTTCACTGCCGCCCTGATCAGATGTGCCGTTCCTTTGATCCGGTGTCCATTTGCCATCTCTGTCAAGGCTCTCGCCATCTCCATTGTGACAAAACCACCTGTCATTTTTGCATATCCACGGATTGGCATATTGTAGTTAAACAAAACATTTAAGTTCGGTTTACCCTGCCACTCGCTGATCTTTAACAAAATGCGGAGCACTCCGTAGAGCAGTTTTCCTAAGATTCCCTTTCCGTAGTAGAGCTGGCACACTGCATCGTTCATTCGGATCTCACCGCTCCAGCTTCCATCCGGGATCTCTCTTCCATAAAGTTCTCTGTACTCAATATCATCTACATTTTCAATCTTACCGCTGAAATACTCCGGTAAAATCTCTTTGCTGTAACCACCGTCTGCCACAGTTCCGGCAATTTCCAAGCTGCCTTCTAATACCACGGTATCTGCATCCGTTCCTACCATAATCTGATAATTGCCGGATTCTACTTCCCATGTATCCGTTCTTGTGTCATAGAAACGGAAGGTCTTGTCATCAAATGCAATATGCACGGATTTTTCCTCGCCAGGAGCTAATGTCACTCTCGCAAAACCTTTTAACTCACGGATCGGACGGAAAATTGTCTCGGACTGTTTTCCGACATAAAGCTGCGCAATTTCTGTTCCTTCCACATCTCCGGTGTTTTTGATCGTGAAGGTCACGCCGTCTTTTTCAACGGAGAGATTGCTGTATGCAAAAGTTGTATAACTCAATCCATAACCAAATGGGAAACGGACTTTTTTGCCAACCGTTGTATAATAACGATATCCCACATAGAGAGCCTCGCGGTACTCGCTGCTGCGCTCCTTGCTTGGATAGTAGTGGAATGCTGGAGTATCTTCATAGTGAAGTGGATAAGTCTCATTTAATTTTCCGGATGGGCATACCTTTCCGGTGAGGACATTCATCATTGCAGATGCGCCTGCCTGACCACCTAAATATCCGTGAACGATACCCTTTACATAGTCAAACCACGGCATCTCAATAGAAGATCCTGTTGAGAGAACAACAACCACATTGGTATTCACGGCTGTGACCGCATCGATCAGTTCATTCTGTGCCTGCGGCATATGCATATGGGTACGGTCAAGTCCCTCGGACTCGCTGATCTCATCCAATCCTGCAAAAACAAGAACAACGTCTGCATTCTTTGCTGCTTCCACTGCTGATTTTGCAAGTGCTGCATTCGGTTTACGGTTGCGGATATATCCCTGCTCATAAGCGGTCATTACAAGTCCGCTGTCTGCGATCACATCTAAGATGGATTCCGGCTGTCTGGTCGGATTTACAAGGGAAGAACCTGCGCCCTGATAACGCGGAGTCTTTGCAAAATCACCGATCACGGCTACTTTTGTTCCCGGTTTTAATGGCAGGATATTATTACTGTTTTTCAGTAAAACAACACTTTCTTCGGCTGCTTTTCTTGCTAATGCATGGTGTCCTTCAACATCAAATTTTTTGCCTTTTCCATCAACTGTTGCCTGATGGGTTGCAAAAACAACATTTAACAGTTCATCCAGACGCTGATTTAATACTTCTTCCGGTAATGTACCGTCTTTTACCGCGCGGACAATATCATGCATGCCTGATTTTCCGGTTCCCGGCATCTCAAGGTGGCTTCCGTTCATAACGCCGAGTGCATGGTCGTTGCTTCCGCCCCAGTCTGATACGACATAGCCGTCAAATCCCCACTCATCGACTAAGATTTCCTGTAACATGTGACGATTCTCATTCGCATAGACACCGTTTACTTCATTATAAGAAGACATGATGGATTTGGATTTTCCCTCTTTGACTGCGATTTCAAATCCGGTGGTATAAATTTCCCGGAATGTACGCTCATCGACAACAGAGTCGCTTGCCATACGGCGGAGTTCCTGGCTGTTTGCCGCAAAATGCTTTGGACATGCTGAGATTCCCTTGCTCTGGATACCTTTTACATAAGCGGCTGCCATTTTTCCTGCATGATACGGATCTTCGGAAAAATACTCAAAGTTACGTCCACAGAGCGGGCTTCTCTTAATGTTGAGTCCCGGTCCCAAGATGACATTGACATCCATGGTCACCGCTTCCTCTGCAAGTGCAGTACCGATCTCCTCCCCCAATTTTTCATCCCAGCTATTTGCGATCGTTGCTGCGGTCGGGAAACAGGTTGCCGGAAGGCTGGCATTTAATCCAAGGTGGTCTCCTGCACCGGCCTGACGTCTTAACCCGTGAGGTACGTCGGACATTGCCATGGATGGGATTCCGTACTTCTCAAAATCTACGGTCTCCCATGTATTTTTACCGGACATCATCAGTGCTTTTTCTTCCAGAGACATCTGTTTTATGATTTCCCCATATTTTAAGCTCATTTTTCGTTCTCCTGTTCTTTTGGTGCTCACGGATTTTATTTATTGTGTTATTGATACCAAAATGTATGTTATCTGGATCGCAACAATAAAAAATAAAACCCATGCTGCTATTATTTTTTGTTAGCATAATGGTAGCATGGATTTTATTTATAAAATGAAAAATGGCATAAATGGTTGTTTTTTTTACATAAACTGCATAAGTTACCTTTCTTTGACCATATACGAAATATTCACGTTTCACAATATTGTCATCATTTTATATGGATTTGACCATGCTGTTCTTCCATATTCATCCACACATTCCACACGGATGTATGTCTCAGTACCGTTCAATCTCATGCTCGCCTCTGTAATCTTTTCTCCCTTTGGAGCCATTATCGTAGTTCCTGCTCCTACATAGCCACCGGCTATTATATTCACACGTTCTACCGGACTGCAGGATACTGTTACATTCCTTCCATCGATGATAATCTGATCTATCCGTGGTCCATCCACTCCACCTACAGAATAATACTTCCCTTCCATCAGTGCATTCAAAATATTATCATGCGTCAGACTTTCCGCTGCCACCATTACATAGCCACCAAAATTGTCTGGGAAATTTCCATTATGATTATCATCCGCTGCATCCGCATTCACATGCATGCCTTTTCGTAACATTTCATCCCAGTATGTGGTATTAAATCCTGTTCCACTCTCATTTACCGTATTGTAATTATAGATTTCGAGTGAATTGTAAATTCCATCTATCTCAAACTCGTGAGATTCGACACGCGACCAGACTGGATGATTATATGTAATAAAACATCCATGATCTCTGAGATTTTCCGCCATTTCTTCTGTAATTTTTCTTCCATCCCAATCACCATATGCAACAATTGGTTCGATTCTCTCCATATGTTGGAATAAACCGGATTTTGCCTGTTCCTGCATTGCCTTTGTACCCAAAATACCATTCAAATGGTGCATTTTTAAATATCCGTCCTTTTCATCAAAAAGAACTGCTGCAATCTCAGTTCCCGGAAGAATCAAAAATAAATCACTGTTATATTTATAACGGTAATCTGTATACAAATTGTGATCGCTTAAGCATAAAAAAGCATACCCATTGGCTTTATAATGCTCCACAGCCTCATCCGGAGTCCATGCTCCGTCCGAGTTTGTAGTATGACTGTGAAGATTTCCCTTATACCAGTTTGTGTGTTCCGGGAAAAATTTAATCATTGGCGTATTCAACCTCCAGATTTACCTCAAACATCCGGCTCCATGGCATAGAAACTTTCTTTATTGTTACACTGTCTGAAATTGATGACAGACTTTCCTCCATAAATTTTTGTAATTCTTCTTTTACCATAGAGGCAACCATTCCATCTGGCTCTCTTACATCAAAATAATTCATGGATTCCGGAAGCTTTTCTGTAACTGATTTTCTCACGACAGAACAATATCCTGCATCCTCCACATAACGCTCTGCCAGAAATCTCTGATGTTCTTCTGTTACCTTGTTAAGATAGCTGTCTACTCCCTCTGCAATGGCTGTTCCAAGTGTATTCGCTGATGTATTCCATCCTGCATAACCATCCACTTTCATCAGAAGGTGATTGTTGTTTAAAATCTTAACAATTCCAAGATCCCCACCATTTGCATACGCATTGTCAGCAATGGTAACGATTTTCCTCTGGCTGATACAGTATTTTAAAAGTTCAAACATTTCTGCAATGTTACGCTCCACACAATACTCCAGCTTCTCGGACGGCTGTTCCATTGCCTCTTCCATTCCTCCTGCAGGTGCCGTCATAAAAAGTACGATATCTGCTGATTCATAGCTTTCTGTCGCAAGGCATCCTGCCGATAATATATGGTATTTTACTGTATTAGCAAGTGTGCAGCCCTCATATAACGGAATAATATTCTTTGCCATCTCGGATGTATACTTCACATACACTTTCGGCTGCCTGCCATCAAGCACATTGAGCATTCTTGCCAGCAATGTCAGTTCAACCTCATCCGCACCCGGATACATGAGTACTTTATCTTCCATATTATACTCACTGATTTTCTCCCGGATCTCTTTTTGATCGATTGCCGCATATCCGTATTTGGAGGAATCGTCCTGTGGAATGACCAGTGCATCGATCAACCCATCTCTCGCCATTTGAAGTGTTTCCACATTCATGTAGCGGTTGATCTCTCTCCTTGAGATATAATCATCCAGGCACTTCGGATCTACTTTCTCCATTGCCGTTTTGACCGGAACATCACTCTCGATTCCAAGTCTGCTCTTGTGTACCGCTACTCCGAGCTCATTGATCTCTTTTCCGTAAATGCGGTAATAATCCGGCTCCTCATCATCACTGGAATAATCCGGGCATCTCATAATAACCTGAAATGCGTAAATGATAAGGTTTTTATTACTTTCCCTGATCTCTTTTAAAATTTTAATTCTCTCTAACAGAATTTCTTTCTCTTCGTGATGAAGCCTCGATGGGATCAGCCCTCCATATAAAAGCATATCCATCGACACGACAAGACCGCTGGCGTCTTTGCACTCTTCTCTTAAAAACTCAACGATCGTCTCAAAAGAAGCAGGTGTTTTTTTATTTCCGAGTTTTTTCGGTCTGACGATTTCTACCTTATCATGACTGAATAACTTCATCGGAAATTCATAATTGCAGGGTCTTTCATCCAGTGGCAATAATACAATTTTCGTCTTCAACTTTCTATCCCCTTTATTTATCAAATTCTTTATAAGCTGCCAGATATAGCCTTTCTGCTTTGAATCCGAACTGTCCGTAAAAATCCTTTAGTATTGTCCAGTCAATATTCACGCGGACTGCACCTATTTTTCGCAGCTGTTGAAGCGACTGATTTAAAATATAATCTCCAACATGTTTTCCCCTGATTTTTTTTGCAATTCCTATCGGACCTAATCCACCATAGCCCTTATCATCAACAGAAAGCATGCAGTACCCGACGATCTCCGTCTTATCCTGATTCCAGAGAATGACAATACTCTCCGGATCCTTTCCTTCTGCGATAGCTTCCTTTGCCTCAAATACCCATCTCCCCGGAAATTCTCTTTCTAAAAATCCGAGCAGTTCCTTTTTGTTGTCTTTATACGATGCCACAGTAAATTCTTTATCAAAAGAACTTGTATCAAAGCTGTCTATCAGCCTATTATCTGTAATATCTGCTTCCAGGTCAAAATGTCTGTCCCTGTTTAAGGTAAAACCATTTTTTTTGAAAAATATTTCTTTTCCTTCGTCCGGATCCGGTATTCCGGAAAAGAAATTGTTAAAATCCTGTCCGACATAAATTTTGTTGATTCCGTTTTTATGAAGTGACTGGCACACCTGATTTAAGACCATCGTGCCATACCCTTTTCCCTGTTCTTCTTTTTTTACGGCAAAAATACTGATCCATGCAGACGCAGGATATAACTGTTCGTTATGGGAAACCTTCACTCCGATAAAACCGATCATCCTTCCGTTTTTTTCATCTACAATTTTTTTGCTTTCCTCT
>ERZ791842.889-NODE-889-length-20007-cov-18.6288_pt1 | contig 20007 bp, 20 predicted proteins | sample MGYA00509944_ERZ791842 | MGnify/ENA primary metagenome ERZ791842 (study PRJEB30046, sample SAMN00715263) | human gut metagenome | study: EMG produced TPA metagenomics assembly of the A metagenome-wide association study of gut microbiota in type 2...
TTATCCCCTTGAAATCACCATCTTACAAATCGGATTCCCCATAGAGGAAAATTTCTCCTCATACTCCGTCATCACATTCCCCTGCACCATCTCTTCATTATGATGCAGATCAAAGGTATAGTTTTCCAGATTCCAGCCTGCCTCTTTCACTTCTTCCAGTGAAAACTCAAACAGGTCCCTGTTATCTGTCTTAAATTCCACCTTTCCGTCCTGCACCAGAATCTGGTCGTAACGCGCCAGGAATTCTCTTGATGTCAGACGGCGTTTTGCATGGCGTGCTTTTGGCCATGGATCGGAGAAGTTCAGATAAATTTTATCTACCTCTCCCTTTTCAAAAATATCCGGCAGAAGTCTGGCATCTACTCTCATAAAGAATAAATTGGAATAAACCTCTCCGTTCTGCTCCAGCTCTTCTCTCTTCTGCAGCGCACGCAGAAGTACACTGTCATACATCTCAATTCCCACATAATTGATCTCCGGATGAAGACGCGCCAGGTCCATCAGAAAGCGTCCTTTTCCCATTCCTACTTCTATATGAAGCGGCTGCTTTTTCGCAAAAACCTCCGCCCAGTGTCCTTTCTTTGTCTGTGGCTCCTGCACCACATAAGGGCTCTCCAGAATCGCATCCTGTGCCCCAGGGATATTTCTTAATCTCATAGTCTCTCCTTATATATTTTATTAGTAAAACGTTAATCGTCCACCCTCTGTCTCTTTATATCAGACAATATAAACTATAACAATTCCATCTCTATCTTCTTTGATATTATGGCAAAATTATCTCCTTGCCATCAATAAATCTTCCTATTATATTCCTGTCATCTCCCGCATAGCAGAATCTCTCCGCTCTTTCCTCCGGGCTCAGGGTAAAGCCTTCATCCTCCAGTCCGTCAAGCACCAGCGCATTAAACCGATAGCCTTTCTCCAGAGAACCTGCGCGGTCAAATACGCTTCCGCCAGCCTTGGTTGCCATATGAAATGCCTGTGCAAACGTTATGCTTCCATTTCCTTCCGGTTCATAAAACTCTTTCAGTTTCGAAAGCTGTACTGCTCTTGCAACCTGTCTGTAAACAGCCGCATGCTGTCCGCCTCCGATATCACAGCCCATGGCGATCGGAACGCCTTTCTCACTTAATGCTTTCGCCGGCATAATTCCTGCTATAATATTGGTAGTTGCATCCGGGCAATGCACTGTTACGCTGCCAGCTTTGCGAATAATATCCAGATCTGCCTGAGATGGAAAAATATAATGTGCAAAAATAGACGGTCCATGTTCCAGCAGTCCATTTCTCTCATAAATCTCTGCATCCGAACCATAATCTGGAAATAATTCCAACGTCCATTTCACCTCTGCCTGAGATTCTACCAGATGAGTCTGCAATCCGCAATGATATTTTGCAGCCAGTTCGCCCAGTCCTTTCATTAACGGCTCAGAACAGGTCGGTGCAAATCTCGGTGTCAGAATCGGCTGCACAGTTCCTTTTCCCTGATGTTCTGCAAGGAAGCGCTCTGTCTCTTTCAGGGATTCTTCTGTCGTCTCACACAGATACTCAGGAGAATTCATGTCCATATTCACTTTACCCACATACGCATACATTCCCTTATCAGCCAGCGCCCTGAACAGGTAATCTGACGCATCATAATGAATCGTCGTAAAAAGACTCGCATGAAACGTTCCTTGTCTGAGCAGTTCTGTCACTACCTGATCATACACATTCTTTGCGTAATCCATGGATGCGAAACGGGCTTCCTGCGGAAATGTATAATCATTAAGCCAATCAAAAAGCAGCTTGTCCATTCCGACTCCACGCTGCACAAACTGGGAAGCATGAATATGCAGGTCAGAGAATGCCGGTATGATCAGACCTCTGCCATAATCTTTTACCTCCACTCCCTGAAATTTCTCAGGAAGAGTTTCATAAATTCCCTCAACGAAACCATCCTGCACTACCAGATAGCTGTCCTCAAATACTTTCAGTTTCTCTATACTTTCCGAATATAAAATATCTCCATGACATACAAAATCCGCCATTTTATCCCTCCTGAATTAATTATACATAAAACGTAACTGTGAATGCACTGAACAATTGCGATAAGTCATTATACCACACCCATTCACCCAATAACATCCATTTCCCCGCCTTGTTTAAAAAATAACAATTTTTTCCTCTCTAAAGAAAATTTAGATGGTTTTTTTCAACAAAAGGGTGTATTATATCTAACAGATATTACTATTTTGCACATAGTAAATCTGAATTTTTTGTAAAATTTTGACAACTAAGGAGGTTGAAGATGGAGCAGATACTTAACAAATTATCTGAAATCGAGCTTACAGCCCAACGCATCATGGAAGACTGCGACCGACAAAAGCAAGTGCTTTCTGAAGAAGCGGAAAAGAAATGTAAAGATTACGATGATCTGCTGGAATCTCAGACAAATGAACAGATTCTGAAGATCCGTCAGCAGCTTGAAGAAGAAAAAGACTCCCGACTATCGCAGTTACGGGCAGACACCGAGGCTACCTTTTCTTCTCTTGATGCCCAGTATGAGCAGCAGCACACGCAGCTTTCCCGGGAACTATTTGAGAAAATTTTATCTATGTAATCAGATACAAAATATCAGGAAAGGAAGTGAGCAATAATGGGAGGCGTACTCTCCTACAGCGGACTTTCCACGAAAATCCGCGCAATGCAGAGCAGGCTCACTACCATGGAGCAGTTCGAGGAAATTCTCCAGCTCTCCAACGTTACACAGGTAGCTGCCTATCTGAAACGAATGCCGGAATATTCTTCCAAATGGGATGCACTGGATGAAAACACACTGCACCGAGGCCAGATTGAGAAGCTTCTGAAGAAATCTATTTTCCAGAATTTCTCCAGAATCTATCACTTTGCAAATCCCGAACAACGTAAGTTTCTGGATCTGTATTCCAGGCGATATGAGATTCGTGTGCTGAAAGAAGTTATGACAAATATCTTCGATCACCGCGACACAGACCCTGTTGATGTCTCTCCATATCGTGACTTCTTCCGCCTGCATTCCAACATCGATGTAGACCGGATCACAGCCTGTTCGACCATGGAAGAACTGATTTCCTGCCTCAAAGGGAACGAGTTTTATATCCCGCTTTCGAAGATTCAGGAACACGAAACAGCGCTTCTTTTTGACTACGGTATGGCACTGGATCTGTACTATTTTACACAGATCTGGAACGTACGCAAGAAGCTGTTTAAAGGCAAGGATCTGGAAGAAATCACCCGTACCTACGGCGAGAAATTCGATATGCTGAACCTGCAGTTTATCCAGCGTTCCAAACGATATTTCAACATGGATCCGGCAAGTATTTATGCGCTTCTGATCCCTATGAATTATAAATTAAAGAAAGAAGAGCTCACCGCTCTGGTAGAAGCTCCGACACCGGAAGATGCCAGAAGGATTTTCCAGAAAACATGGTACGGCACCAGATATGGGCAGCTTACTGTTGCCAATCTGGAGGAATTTTACAACTATATCCTCCGCAGTATCCTGGAAAAAGAAGCGCACAGGAATCCCTATTCTGTGGCAGTGATCTATTCCTACCTATATCATAAGGAACATGAAGTAAACCGCCTGACGATTGCTATTGAATGCGTCCGTTATGGCGTACAGCATGATGAAGCCATGCGTTATATATGTAATAACTGACATAACTCATGAGCTGATATCCACAAGTTTTATAATCTGCACATAATATTTTTTGCAGACTATAAAAACTATAGAATAATACAGCAGATTTCATACAAGTTATATATTCATATTATGTAAACTGTATTAAATACAACTAACCAGGAGGTGAATTTATGATTGAGAAAATGAAGTTTCTGAGCATTACCGGTCCGAAAACCGATATTGACAGAGTGGTAAACACCTACCTATGCAAGTACGAAATCCATCTGGAAAATGCCCTTTCCGAGCTGACTGCAGTGGAGAGTCTTTCTCCCTTTATGGAGATTAATCCATATAAAGAAGCACTCACTACTGCTAACAGCTTTTATGAGGAGCTGACGGATACAAAGCAGATTTCCGCCCGATCAATGAATACGGAAGAGGCATTAAATACCATCCGCCGGCTTCAGTCCGATTATCAGGAACTGAGCAATACCCGCGCGGATCTGGAGAGTCAGCTTGCAGCACTTGATGAATCTTTGCGAGTGATCAGACCATTCAGAAACATCAATTACAACCTCTCCTCAATCCTGAAATTCCAGTTCATCCACTTCCGTTTCGGAAGAATTGAGAAGGAATATTATCAGAAATTTGAGAAGTATATTTATGAGAATCTGGACACAATCTTTATCAAATGTGACGAAGATGACCAGTATATCTGGGGTGTATATTTCGTGCCGGAACATGAAGCACAGAAGGTCAAAGCTGTCTATTCTTCCATGCATTTCGAGCGGATTTATATGCCGGATACTTATGAAGGGACTGCCAAATCAGCATTCGAAGAACTCACCAAAAAACGCAGCGATGTAGCTGCCAGGCTGGAGTCTGCGAACCAGAAAAAAGCTGATTTTCTCCAGCAGAACAAAGAAGATATCGCAGCATCCCGCAACGCGATCGCACAGCTTTCCGGCAACTTTGATGTGCGCAGACTTGCAGCATGTACCCATGGGGATAAGGATGTCTTCTATATTTTATGTGGATGGATGACTGAGAAAGATGCACATTCTTTCCAGGCAGATATCAAGGATGACAGCCGTATCTTCTGCATTATTGATGGTGAAGAAGACGAGCATCTGAAACCTGGCGTGCACCAGCAGCCGCCGACCAAATTAAAGAATCCGAAGCTGTTCAAACCTTTTGAAATGTATATCAAAATGTATGGCCTTCCAGCCTACAATGAGATGGATCCGACATGGTTTGTGGCACTGACCTATTCCTTTATCTTCGGTGCAATGTTCGGTGATGTCGGACAGGGATTGTTGCTCTTTATCGGTGGTTTCCTGCTTTATAAATTTAAACATATCACACTGGCAGGTATCATCAGCTGCGCAGGTGTATTCTCCACATTCTTCGGATTTATGTTCGGAAGTATCTTCGGATTTGAAGATGTGATACCCGCCTTATGGCTGCGTCCGATGAACAATATGATGTCTGTTCCGTTTATCGGAAAACTGAATACTGTATTTATCATTGCCATTGGTTTTGGTATGGGAATCATCCTTTTATGTATGGTATTTAACATCTTAAATGCATGGAAAGCCGGAGATATCGAGCATATCTGGTTCGATACAAACTCCGTAGCAGGTCTGGTATTCTACGGATCCGCAGTTGTTTCCATCGCACTGATCCTGACCGGTCATACACTTCCGGGAGGAATCGTACTGTTTATCATGTTTGGTGTGCCGCTGATCCTGATTTTCCTGAAAGAGCCTCTCACAGCCCTTATCGAGAAGAAATCAGAAGTTATGCCGAAGGAAAAAGGAATGTTCATTGTACAGGGACTTTTTGAAATGTTTGAAGTCCTGTTAAGCTACTTCTCCAATACCCTTTCCTTTGTCCGTATCGGAGCTTTCGCAGTCAGCCATGCAGCTATGATGGAAGTTGTCCTCATGCTCGCAGGCGCGGAAAGCGGAAATCTTAACTGGGTAGTGGTAGTCCTTGGAAACCTTTTTGTATGCGGTATGGAAGGTCTGATCGTAGGTATCCAGGTACTTCGTCTGGAATATTACGAAATGTTCAGCCGTTTCTACAAAGGTACGGGACGTAAATTTGAGCCATTCCGCTCCGTAAAATAAACAAAGAAAAAATATCAAAACGTATAATACTTTTCAGTCAAGCGGATATTCGCAATCCGCTTCGCTACTTGCTCATAACCGAATAACTGCTTCGCAGTTTATTCGGTTAAAATAAAACCAAGAGGAGATTTAATTATGACAACAATAGCACAGATTATTTTAGCAATCGCATTGGTACTCAGCATCATCCTTCCATTTGGATACTATCTCATTGGCGAGAAAAACCGCGGTCGTTACAAAACAGCCATCGGCGTAAACGCATTCTTCTTCTTTGGCACAATGCTCATCGCCATCGCCGTAATGTTCACAGGTGCTTCTTCTGTACAGGCTGCTGCCGGTTCTGAGGCAGGTCTTGCAACAGGTATGGGCTACATCGCAGCAGCCCTTGTAACCGGTCTTTCCTGTATCGGTGGTGGTATTGCCGTTGCCAGTGCGGCAAGCGCAGCTTTAGGCGCTATCAGCGAGGATCAGAGTATCCTTGGTAAATCCCTTATCTTCGTAGGTCTTGCAGAAGGTGTTGCCCTTTACGGACTGATCATCTCCTTCATGATCCTGGGACAGTTATAAGATGCAGATGTTTTTGATCAGCGACAATATCGATACCTACACAGGGATGAGACTGGCAGGTGTAGAGGGTGTAGTTGTTCACACACATGATGAATTAAAAGATGCTTTGCAGAAAGCCATCTCCAATAAAGAAATCGGAATCATACTCCTGACCGAGAAATTCGGCCGGGAGTTTCCTGAAATTATTGATGATGTAAAGCTTCATCACAAGACCCCTCTGATCATCGAAATCCCCGACAGGCACGGTACTGGACGCAAACCGGATTTTATTACCTCATATGTAAATGAGGCGATTGGACTAAAACTATAGGCAGGTGTTAACATGACAATTGATGAAAAACTCAGCCATTTTTATGATATCACTGTTGAAGATGCCCGCGCAAAAGCTGCCGCCATTCTTGAAGAGCACAGACAGACTCTGGAAAAAATGACAGAAGAGCGCAAGGCCCTCAGTGAGGAAAATGCCCAGGCACAGATCAAGGCAGAAACCGCCAATGCAAGACGTGAAGTAAACAAGGCGCTTTCCGCAGAACAGCTCACGATCAAACGCGACTGGACCAAGAAACAGAATGATTTAAAAGAGAAAATCTTCTCTGAGGTAAAAGAACTTCTCAAATCCTTCACCAAAACTTCGGAATATGAAGATTATCTCAGTGAAAAGATCAAAGAAGCTCTGGACTTTGCCGAAAACGATGAAATCTCCATCTATCTTTCCCCGGAAGACAGCGCACTTTCAGAGAAGCTTCAACAGCGCACAGGCGCAGCCATCCAGCTCGCCAAAGACTCTTTCCTTGGCGGTATCCGCGCCACGATTCCTCACAAGAACATCCTGATTGATCACTCTTTTGCAGGAAATTTCGAGGCAGCATACAAAGAATTCAAGTTTGACGGAGGACCAGAACATGAGTAATACAGGTATTATCTACGGTGTCAACGGCCCCGTCATTTATCTGAAGGGCGACAACGGATTTAAAATCTCCGAGATGGTTTATGTAGGTCCGGAACATCTGGTAGGTGAGATCATTGGCCTGAAAAAAGGCATGACCACCGTACAGGTTTTTGAGGAAACTACAGGACTCAAACCAGGAGATACAGTTACAGGTACAGGAGATGCAATCTCCGTACTTCTCGGACCTGGAATCATTCACAACATCTTTGACGGTATCCAGCGTCCCCTGGAAGAAATTGCCAAAGCTTCAGGCAAATATATTTCCCGAGGTGTCAGCGTAGACTCTCTTGACACAGAAAAAAAATGGAAAACACACATCACAGTAAAAGAAGGAGATGTCGTAGGACCTGGTTCTATCATCGCAGAAACCCAGGAAACCGATTCTATCCTTCATAAATCCATGGTGCCTCCGAATCTCACAGAAGCCACAGTTATCCATGCGGTTCCTGACGGAGAATACACCATTCTGGAACCAATCGTAACCATTCAGTTCGCAGACGGCACTACCAAAGATCTGGCACTTGCGCAGAAATGGCCGATCCGTATCCCAAGACCGACACACAAACGTTTCCCTGCAAGCGTTCCGCTTGTCACAGGCCAGCGTATCCTGGATACCCTTTTCCCGATTGCAAAAGGCGGTACAGCCGCTGTTCCAGGAGGTTTCGGTACCGGTAAAACAATGACACAGCATCAGATTGCCAAGTGGTCTGACGCAGATATCATCATTTACATTGGCTGCGGAGAGCGTGGAAATGAGATGACTCAGGTTCTGGAAGATTTCAGCAAACTGATCGACCCGAAATCCGGAAACCTGATGATGGACAGAACCACACTGATCGCCAATACTTCAAACATGCCGGTTGCGGCACGTGAAGCTTCTATTTATACAGGTGTTACCCTCGCGGAATATTACCGCGACATGGGCTACGACGTAGCCATCATGGCAGACTCCACTTCCCGTTGGGCTGAGGCACTTCGAGAGCTGTCAGGACGTCTGGAGGAAATGCCTGCCGAGGAAGGTTTCCCTGCATATCTGGCATCCAAGCTGTCCGCATTCTATGAGCGTGCGGGAATGATGCAGAACTTAAATGGAACGGAAGGCTCTGTCTCCATTATCGGAGCTGTTTCCCCTCAGGGTGGTGACTTCTCAGAGCCTGTCACACAGAACACCAAGCGTTTCGTCCGCTGCTTCTGGGGACTGGACAAATCTCTTGCCTATGCCCGTCACTTCCCTGCGATCCACTGGCTGACCAGCTACAGTGAATATCTGGAAGACCTGACACCATGGTACAGAGAACATGTTTCCCCGAAATTTGTGGCAGACAGAAACCAGCTGATGGCGATTCTGAATCAGGAAAGTTCCCTGATGGAGATTGTTAAACTGATAGGTAGTGACGTTCTTCCTGATGACCAGAAACTGACACTGGAAATCGCCAGAGTCATCCGTCTGGGATTCCTCCAGCAAAATGCTTTCCACGCAGAAGACACCTGCGTACCTATGGAAAAACAATTTAAGATGATGGAAACGATTCTCTATCTTTATGAAAAATGCCGCGCGCTGATCAACCGCGGAATGCCTGTTTCCATACTCAAAGAAGGCAACAATATTTTTGAAAAAATCATTTCCATTAAATATGATGTAGCAAATAATCAGCTTGAGAAATTTGACCAGTATAAACAGGATATCGACACTTTCTACGACGACATTATGAAGAGAAACGGCTGATGCCGGGAGAGGAGAAGTTTATGGCAATTGAATATTTAGGCTTAAGCGAAATAAACGGACCTCTGGTGGTCCTGGAAGGAGTCAAAAATGCCTCCTATGAAGAAATCGTAGAATTTCACATGGACGACGGGACTCGCAAGATCGGCCGTATTATTGAGATCTACGAGGACAAAGCTGTAATCCAGGTTTTCGAGGGAACAGACAGCATGTCCTTAAGCAATACCCACACAAGACTGACCGGACACCCAATGGAGATCGGACTTTCCCCGGAGATCCTGGGACGAACCTTCAACGGAATCGGCCAGCCAATCGACGGACTGGGCGACATCACCCCGGAAGTCAAATTAAACATCAACGGACTTCCACTGAACCCGGTAGCCCGTGAATACCCACGAAACTATATCAACACCGGTATCTCCGCGATTGACGGACTGACCACGCTGATCCGTGGCCAGAAACTTCCGATTTTTTCCGGAAATGGTCTTCCACACGATAAGCTGGCTGCACAGATCGTACAGCAGGCATCCCTGGGAGAAGGCTCTGATGAAAAATTTGCCATTGTTTTCGCAGCAATGGGTGTCAAATATGATGTCGCAGAATTTTTCCGCCGTACCTTCGAGGAAAGCGGAGCTGCAGACCACGTAGTCATGTTCCTGAACCTGGCAAACGATCCGGTTGTTGAGCGTCTTCTTACACCGAAGATTGCCCTCACCGCCGCAGAGTATCTTGCTTTTGAAAAAGGAATGCACATCCTGGTCATCCTGACAGATATCACTTCCTTCTGCGAGGCCATGCGAGAAGTATCATCCTCAAAAGGTGAGATTCCGTCCCGTAAAGGTTACCCGGGCTATCTGTACAGTGAACTTGCAACCCTGTACGAGCGCGCCGGTATCGTCAAAGGCAAACCAGGTTCTGTAACCCAGATTCCAATCCTGACCATGCCTAACGATGATATCACTCACCCAATCCCTGACCTTACCGGTTATATCACCGAGGGCCAGATCGTTCTGGACAGACAGCTTCATGGGCAGGCAATCTACCCGCCGATCAACGTACTGCCATCCCTTTCCCGTCTGATGAAAGATGGTATCGGTGAAGGCTACACCCGAGCCGACCACCAGGACGTAGCAAACCAGCTTTTCTCCTGTTATGCAAAGGTTGGAGATGCCAGAGCCCTTGCTTCTGTTATCGGTGAGGATGAGCTCTCTCCACTGGATAAACGATATCTGGTATTTGGTAAGGCTTTTGAAAATGAATTCGTCGGTCAGTCAGAGACGGAGAACCGAAGCATCACCGAGACTCTTGATAAAGGCTGGGAGCTTCTGGGACTTCTTCCGAAGGAAGAACTTGACCGAATCGATACGAAGATCCTCGATAAATACTATCACGAAACAGTACGCTAAAAGAAGCGAGGTGATTGAATGGATCCGAATACCTTTCCCACCAAGGGAAACCTGATACTTGCAAAAAACTCGCTGAAACTTTCCCGTCAGGGTTATGAACTGATGGACAAGAAGCGTAACATCCTGATCCGCGAGATGATGGATCTGATTGATCAGGCAAAGGATATCCAGACGCAGATTGATGTCACTTTCCGCGCCGCTTACGCTGCGCTCCAGAAGGCAAATATGGAAATCGGCATTGCCTTTGTCCAGCAGATTGCCTGTACCGTTCCCATAGAGAATTCCATCCGTATCAAAACCCGAAGCGTTATGGGTACGGAGATTCCTCTTGTGGAATATGACAAAACCAGCAATACCCCAACCTACGCTTACTACAGCACAAAGATGTCCCTGGACGAAGCCAAGGCTGCATTCGAGAAGGTAAAAGAGCTGTCCATCCGCCTCTCTATGGTGGAAAACGCAGCCATCCGTCTCGCAGCCAACATCAAAAAGACGCAGAAACGTGCCAACGCACTGAAGAATATCACAATTCCGAAGTACGAGGCACTGACCAAGGATATCCAGAATGCACTGGAAGAAAAAGAGCGTGAGGAATTCACCAGATTGAAAGTCATCAAGCGAATGAAGCAAAAATAAATATAAAGTGATTAAAAACAGCCAGATGAATGTCCGGAATCCAAAAATTCCGAACCCATCTGGCTGCTTTTTACATGTGGAAAACTATTAAAAAAGTTATCCCCATCGTCATTTCTTTTGTGTATCTGTCATCCACATCTGTCTCTCCTATGTGGAAATTTCATCTTTTACACACTCGGATTCTCTTTTTATATTCTGTTGTGTATATCTGCATAATATCTTTTTGAATATTCTGATTATTTTTATATATAATCCTTTATTTTGTCTTTTGCACGCAATATTATATGATTTTTAGAATATAAAAAAGTCAATAGATTTTTGATTTTTTCTGTCGTAAAATGCGGATTTATCATTTTACACAAAACATTCGTTTCTTTTTCTGTTATGTAAATCAAGTATTCCACACACATAAAATGTGGATAATGTGGATAACTTTGTGTATAACTTTAATTTACGGGATTTTTTAAAGGTTATACATGTGGATAGAATGTGTATGACTTTATCCACTTATCCCACCTTTCGACTTTCTTTGTGCAATTTGTCGAATCCTCTGTTTTATGCTTCTTATGGGTGGACAAACAAATATTCAAGAAAGACTCTATTCACTACTTATTACTGTCTGCAATTGAAGCAGGTGACTTACCCGGTTCACTTAAACAGACACATAAAAAACCTCATTTATCGTTACTCAAATATAAGAGTAAGCTCTAAACGAGGCTTTTACATAATCACAATTATTTCTTATTATTCCATGAATGTTCCAATCGCTGTCGGCTGTTCATAATCATAGTTGGAAATCTTGATTCCTGTAGCAGCACCGCTGGCATGAATGATCTTTCTATCACCGATATAAAGCGCTACATGATCGATAGCTCCGCTTCCATAGAATACCAGATCTCCCGGCTCAATCTGGCTGATATCTTTCTTAGTGGAGGCATCACACTGGGCTGCTGCCACACGCGGAAGGCTATAGCCAAAGTTGGCAAATACAGACATTACAAAACCAGAACAGTCAGCACCGTTTGTAAGGCTTGTTCCACCGTATACATAAGGATTTCCCTCAAACTGCAGTGCAAAATCCACTACTGCCTGTCTCTTGGCGACACGCTTTGCTTCTGCCTCTTCGGCTGCTTTCTTCTTTGCATCCTCAACTGTCTGCCGGATACTCTCCAACGCTGCTGCCTTTTCCTGCTCTGCTTTCTCAGATGCATTTTCCGCCTTCTCGATTCTTCTCTCCTCGCGGATCTGGGCTGCTTCCTCTTTCTTCGCTACAAACTTCTGAGTTTCCTCTTCTGTCTGCTTCGCAAGAGCACTTGCCAGAGCACTCACACTTCCGGTTGCTTCGCTGCTGTCTGTTCCATCAGAAAACACCTGCTCACCGTCATCAAACTGTGCCGCACTCACTCCTTGTGTCAGAACCATAGAACTTACAGCTACTGCCATTAAAATTGCTTTTATTTTATTATTCATTTACCTGTCAACTCCTGTTAATATACACTCCAATCTCTGGGACACTTTCACTATGCTTCTATTTGGCATATTTCATATTGCCATGAATCAGACAAACACCTTCCAAATATCAGCTGGCGAACATCATTTACTGTTCACTCCGTGCCCAGTAACAAACATCATTCTCTACATTCCTTGAATAATGAAGCTTCGTTAATTGTTACGTTTTTGTTACAACAAGTTACGCATTTGTGTATATTAGCATAGTTTCCAAGTTATGTCAAATAAAAAAAGTATGAAATAGATATACTAATCAAGCTCTCTGTTAACGAATTCTCAAAATCAGAGTGAAGTATAACATTAATGCCGAATCAGATAATTATGTGCAGAAATCACCGCATTCGCGCCATCCGCCACCGCTGTCACAACCTGTCGCAGCATCTTTGTGCGGATATCTCCCGCCGCAAAAACACCCGGTGTTTCCGTAATTCCCTCTTCTCCCGCAATAATATATCCGGCTTCGTCAAGTTTCACCAGACCTTTGAATTTTTCTGTATTCGGAAGGATTCCTACAGCAATAAAAACTCCATCTGTATCGATTACGGATTCTGTATCATCCAGGACATTTCTGATTTTCAGTCCTGTGACGCATTCTGTACCCTGAATCTCCACTGCCACACTATTCCATATCATCTCCACATTCTCACATGCTGACAAGCTCTCCTGTAGGATCTCGTCTGCGCGCAATTCATCCCGTCTGTGAAGCAGATAAACTTTCTTACAGATTCTTGAAAGAAAGATTGCGTCCTCTACTGCCATATTTCCACCACCAACGACAACCGCGGTCTTATCCTTAAAGAAAGCACCATCGCAGGTAGCGCAGTAAGAAACACCCATTCCGGACAGTTCTTCTTCGCCAGGAATATTCAGTCTGCGATGGCTTGCACCACAGGCAAGGATCACTGTTTTCGCTCTGTATTCATGTTTCTTTGTTCGGATAATTTTCTCAGTTCCGGCATCTTCTACTAACAGGACATTCTCCCTTACAGGTTCAATTCCCAGCTTAGCCGCATGTGCTCCCATAGCCTCACCAAGATCCATCCCACTGATTCCCGGCATTCCCGGATAGTTGTCCACCTCGTAAGTGTTAAGTACCTGTCCGCCCTGGGCAAACTGCTTATCCAGCCATAAAATATTCATCTTCGCTCTGGCAGCATAGATTGCTGCGCTGATTCCCGCAGGACCTGCTCCCAGAATCGCTATATCATAAATCTCTGACATCCTCTTACCTCCATCTGTTGTTACCAAATATGATAGCATACTCACCCCTCTTTTCCAATAAGATAGTAAAAAGCGCCTTCCGAGGTGGATATGCGTATTTATAAGAGCATCCCCAAAAGACTCCTTGCCCTCTGCCTGGTTTTTGCCACAGGAATCGGACTGGGCTGCCTGTCCGATCATTTTATTTCAGAAAATTCCCGTTTTCAGGCTTTTACCGACGAATTATTTCAGTCTGAAGTAAGCAATAACACGCTCACCCTGCATTACACCCTCGCCAATCCCTCCAAAAAAGGAATCAAAAAACCCGAAGCCACCCTGGGTACTGTCCTCTCAGACTCAGACAAAACAACCAACATCTGCCAGAAATATGAAAAAAAACTGCAATCCTTTGCCTACTCCAAACTCTCCAAAGAAAACCAGCTTACCTGTGATCTGCTCCTTCTCTACTTCCACACCAGGGTATCCCTTGGAAAAAACAGCATTCTGGATGAGCCGCTAGGTCCAAGCCTGGGCGTGCAGGCACAGCTCCCGGTTCTTCTCGCAGAATATTCTTTCTATAAAAAAGAAGATATTTCCGATTATCTGAAACTCCTAAGTACCATAAAACCATATTTCCAGAGCATCCTGAAACTTGAAAATCAAAAGTCCCAGGCTGGTCTTTTCATGAGCAATACAACCCTTGACCGGATTCTGAAGCAATGCCGTTCCTTTATTGCTGATCCTGACTCCAACTATATGGATGACATTTTCACTCAGAAATTAAAAGCCTTCTCTAATCCTGCCCTGACTGACAAAGACCAGAAAAAGCTCTGTACATATCATCACAAACTAATCTGCGAAGAAGTAATTCCTGCCTATCAGGAGCTGATTAATGGTCTGGAGAAACTTCGCGGAACCGGGAAAAGCAGCCGGGGACTGGCTTTTTTTGAGGGCGGTCGTGAATACTATATTTATCTGCTCAGAAGCCAGACCGGAACCTACGTCCCTGTCAAGAGAATCGAACAGCGCCTGTCCTCCCAGCTTCTTTCTGATTATCAGCAGACCCGTTCTCTTCTTCAGAAAGATCCTGACTTGATTTCTGGTCTGTCCAGATACGTCAGCGAACTTACACTGTCCCCGGAACAAATGCTGGATGCACTGCCCAAGCTTATGACTGAAGATTTTCCCACATTAAGCGATGTGACCTACGAGATCCGGTCTGTCCATCCATCCATGAAAAGTTTCCTCAGTCCGGCCTTTTACCTCACACCACCTGTTGACACCCAGAAGCCAAATGTGATTTACATTAATGATTCCGGCCGCACTACCAGTCTGGAACTCTTCGGCACTCTTGCCCACGAAGGATTTCCCGGACACCTGTATCAGACAGTTTCCTTCGCCCGAAGCAATCCCTCTGACATCAGATACCTTGTCACTTCTTCCGGTTATGTGGAAGGCTGGGCCACTTATGTGGAATCCTACGGTTACGAATATGCTGCCTCCCTTATGAAAAACTCTGCCGCAGCCAAAGGCGCAGTCCGTCTGGCATGGCTGAACCGTAGTATGAACCTGTGCATCTACTCGCTGATAGACATTGGCATCCACTATCGTGGCTGGGACGCCGCCCGCACTGCTGCTTTTCTAAAAGCTTTCGGCATCACCAACGCCTCCACTGCAAATGAAATCTACCAGTATATTGTTGAAACCCCCGGGAATTATCTGAAATACTACTGGGGATACCTTAACTTCCTTGATCTGAAAACAGCCAGCCAGAAAAAACTTGGCGATGATTTCGACCTGAAAGAATTCCACCGCAGGATCCTCGAAATCGGCCCCGTACAGTTTCCGGTGTTGGAAAAATATCTGAAATAGCCTTTGGCTGTCTGCTTTGTTCTTAAGAATCTTGTTTTTATTATTGAAAACAAAGTGGACAGCAGGTTTCTTTCACAATTTTCGCTTATGTACTTCATTTTATTTGACACTTTCAGCGAAACACAGTAAAATATTGATAAATATTATAACTATTTAATGTGAACAGTAACTATAACATTCCTATAGGAATTCCAGAAAATAATGCAAATAAGACCGTCTAGCAGAGTGCGAAGGACAAGGAAGATATCTGCAGGCGTGCTAACGCACGACAAAGATATCTGATGCAGGACTTCACGCTCTGATGGGTTGGATTAATTACAGTATTTTCGGGAATTGCTATAATTGCTATCATCGAGGGGACAATCATTATGATCAATGTACCATCAAACTTATCCGGAGCAGTCAACAGACAGACCGTTATGAATATTAACAATAAGAAAATCCAGGAGCCTCTGTCATCTCGCAATATTGATTCTATAAACACCAAATTTGTAAATGCTGCTTCTCCCAATTCCAACTCCACGCATACTGGTTCTATTAATACCCAATCTGTAAATGCCGCTTATATAAATACCAATTCCAGATCTGCTGGTCCGGTAAATACCAGATCTGCAAATACTGCTCCTACAAATTCAGGCAATCATAGTTTCAATTCCAGACCTGTTCCAACTATCAGAATTCCTGCCTTTAAGAACCCAGTCCGAAAAGGTCAGAAAATACCACTTAAAACTCAATCCCGGCTTACAGGAATTAAGGCGCATCTTGGATGGAATATTACAAATCCGGACTGTGATGTAGACGTATCCGCATTTCTTCTGAATAATACCGGAAAGGTTATCGGTGATTCATGGTTTGTATTCTATGGACAGGAATCCAGTCCTGACGGAAGCACTGTCTTTTTTGCCGATCAGGGACAGAATCGTGAAATGATCTCTATAGATTTCGTAAAATTAAACCCAGCCGTTTCAAAAATTGTTTTTGTCCTTACCATAAATGAAGCCCTGGAAAAGCATCTGAATTTCAGCATGATCAAAGACGCGTATATCCAGATTACCGATGCTTCAAACACTGAATTAGTCAGTTTCAAAATGGATGAATACTATTCCAACGTTACTTCCATGATGATAGGCGAAATATACCAGCATAACGGCATCTGGAAATTTAACGCGATCGGAAACGGCGTTTCCAGAGATCTCGCCGGACTCTGTGAATTATACGGAGTTCAGGTTATTTAAAAGGAGGACTATCATGTTAACATTTGAAACCATCAACGAATTAACTCTGAAAGTTACCTGTACCGGCAATGATGTTCTTTTTGTAAAAGCAGGAGCTTTTATAGCCGGAGACAATTCCGGCCCAAAGAATTACCGGTTTGAAAAAGTTCTTCTCGGCCCGCAGCAGAATCTCGGGCAGGCCCTGTTCGGACAGCTGGCACGAAGAGTCACTGGTGAAAACCTTCCATTGATGAAAGTCAATCTGAACGGTGATTCCGTTACATATTATGCAAACTACGGACAACATGTTGTGATCTACCAGCTGGCCCAGGGCGAAACTATTTCTGTTGAATCTGAGAACATTCTGGCATTTACTCAGGACTGTGATTATAGCGTCCGCTTTATCGGTGTCGGAGTTCTCTCCCAGAAAGGACTTGCTACTTCAACACTCACTGCACGCGGCAAGAATGCATATGTTGCAGTACTGTCAGACGGCAACCCAATCGTACTGAGCAATATTGGTAAAAACAATACCATTTCTGTCGATCCTGATGCAGTCATCTGCTGGGTAGGAAACGGCCACTGCGATCCAAGTGTTACTGCCGATGTATCCTGGAAAACCTTCATCGGACAGGCATCCGGCGAATCTTATCAGTTTGAATGGCACGCCGGAGACAACGTTACGGTTATCATTCAGCCATCAGAACGCCAGGGGGGAATTCGCGTAAGCATGGACTAATCCGGATAGAAGAAGAGGCAGAACTCATCACGTCAGTTCTGCCTCTTTCTTTAAGCATTTTTCCAGTAATGCTTCCGAAAATAATTTTCCGCTTTCCATCTCCATTACGTTTTCTTTTAAGTCTTCTTTTAAATCCTCTTTTAAACGAAACATCTTCCCAAATCCATCCGGAACGCATCCAAAGTCGCTCTCTTCTACCATAGAAACATCAAACTCACTGTCTCCGGCAGCCAGAATATATCCGGGATTCATTTTTTTCCGAAGTCGTTTCACAGCCATCCCTTTATTCAGCTTCTTAGGAACAACATATACTTTTTCTCCATTATGAAACACATCCACCAGTTCCGTCTTCAGCGTTTTGTTCAGATCCTTAATCACTTCATCCGGCTTTTCACATTTTGTAAAAACAAAAAGCTCATCTATAAATCTTACTTCAAATTTCCGCCGCGGATCCACTTCAAGAATACCGATGGCCTTATCCAGCTGTGGTCTGCTTTCCGCGATCATCTTCAAGGATTCGTAATACCATTCTTTGTCCCGTTCGCCATTCACAAGTAATACACCGCCATTGCAGACAAGTGCATACGGTATAGCTCCTATATGCAGATTGATACGTCTGTATTGTTCTTCCGTCCTCGTAGAAGTTGGTACAATCAGCATCTTGTCATTTACTTCTTTTAACAACGAGTAGGTTCTTTCAGAAATAAATGAGATTTCCCGTCCATTATATAACTCAACGTTTAATTTTTTCTCTCCGATATCATGCTTATATGAATATATAATCGTGTTATCCATATCAACGCACAAAATATTTTTCATCCATTTTCTCCAAAAAGAATGTGGTACAAGTGTTCCCTGCACCACATTCATGAAACTTCATAACTGCTTCATACATTCACAATCATATCACTTTTTAATTTACTTTGAAACGATTGCCTTTCTGATAAGATCCACCGGTATGATCAGTATGGCAAGTGCCATGGATACCAATAAAGCCTTAGGCTCAAGCATGGTTGTGCTGAATACTTTTCCACCAATCTCAATGATGATCGTCTGAAGCACAAAAATCGCACCCATTACCAGTAAGAAGTTCTTGTTCTCGCTAATGTGCTCAAACAGGTTAAACTTCTCTGATCTCGTATTCAGACTGTTAAAGATGATCGCATAGATGAAAAATGCAAACATAAATGTCTTCTCATAAAGCTCCGGATCTGCACATGATGCCGGTGTTACAAAGCTTGTAATACCGCCAATATTCTCAAGAATCAAAATAGATCCCAGAGTAATAAAGATAGCACTCGTACCAATCGCAGATTTAATATAAGAAGTCAGGATATTATCTGTTCTCTTTGCCGGCTGGTCATTCATGTATCTGTTCAGAATCGGCTCACCGCCAAATGCCATAGCTGCCAGTGTATCCATGATCAGGTTGATCCACAGAATCTGGACAATGGAGAACGGCTCTGTCCATCCAAGTATCGGAGCGATAATGTTCATTAACAATGTACTGATATTTACAGTAAGCTGGAAAATAAGGAACTTACCAACAGATTTAGCCATTGTTCTACTGTTAAGTACACAGTCCTTAATAGATGTCAGACTGTTGTTAAGAATAACAACATCTCCGGCCTCCTGCGCAACTGCTGTACCATCTCCCATTGCAAAACCGATATCTGCCTGTTTCAATGCCGGAGCATCGTTGACACCGTCACCGGTCATACCACAGACATTGTCAAGCTGCTGTGACATAGATACCAGTCTCTTCTTATCAAGAGGTTTCGCTCTGCTGACTACCTTCAGATTTGGAAGAACTTTCTTAAGTTCTTCATCAGACATCTTCTCTAACTGCTCATGAGTGAGAACAACATCCTTCTTCTCATCCATAAGGATTCCCGCTTCTTTTGCAATCGCAACAGCAGTTTCTTCCGCATCACCGGTAACCATGACTACCTGGATTCCTGCATGGTTAAGAATCTCAACTGTCTCGATTGCATCTGTTCTTACATTATCACGCAGACACAGAACAGCCATAAGAACGGTTTTCGCACCGTCGATCTTTGCTACGGAGAGAAGCTTCATTGTTCTCTTCGCCTGTGCGTGCATCTGTTCTTTTACTTTATTCTTATCTGCTTCTGTGAACTCTTTTTCTTCTCCGTCAGGAAGCATATAGTGTGTTACTTTCTCAATGATGTTCTCTGTAGCACCTTTCCAGTAAACAAGTCCATTCTTAAGTGTTACAGTTGCACATTTCTTCTCTGAATCAAATCCGCTGATGTCTTCTACCTTATCCGGATCGTTGTCTGAATCATTGTATCCATGATTGAGCGCATAAGAAAGCAGCGCTCTGTCCATGTTGTTACTGCCGATGGCTTTTCCTTCGGCAGAAACCTTTGCAAGGTTATTCAGGGTAATTGC
>ERZ791842.935-NODE-935-length-19049-cov-35.6221_pt1 | contig 19049 bp, 12 predicted proteins | sample MGYA00509944_ERZ791842 | MGnify/ENA primary metagenome ERZ791842 (study PRJEB30046, sample SAMN00715263) | human gut metagenome | study: EMG produced TPA metagenomics assembly of the A metagenome-wide association study of gut microbiota in type 2...
TGGTTGTTGTAGTTGTGTCGGTTTCCGCACCCGGCTTGGAGGTCGTATTGTCCTTTGTGTCTTCTTTGACTGTGATGACATCCGCATCAGCCGGTGTCGGAGCCGGGGCTGCGCCACCGCCGCCACCAGATGCTCCTCCGCCACCAGATGCTCCTCCACCACCGGATGCTCCGCCGCCGCTGGATGCTCCGCCGCCGCTGGAGGCGGACACCACATAAGGCGTGATGCTGCCGGTCAGCTTGTCGTAGTTGACATCTGCCAGAGTATAGGTCCAGCCGTAAGCGGTGTTGGCGGTAACTTCCATGGCATCGCCCAAATCCCACTTGATCGTGCCGCCCGCGGGAGTAATTGAGCCGATAGCCAACGCAGCATCGCTCAGTTTCTTGCCGCTGGTGGTGATGGCGGTGTATGTCGGGGTGCCGGTGGGAGTTGCCTTGTTGATGGTTACCTTGATGTTCGTTTCAACGGCTGCATAGGTGGTTGCATCGTTCGGTGTAAAGACAACGGCCACACTGTCATTGCTGTCTGCAACAAACTTGGGAGCAGTGGTCTTAAAGCCCCATGTACCCTCAACGGTGTTGCCGTTAAAGGTAGCCTTACCGGTGATCTTGCTGTCGGGAATGGCGTTGCCGTCATAGGTGACGGTGATGTCCTTCACAGTGACAGTGGGAGTATCCTTGTTGGTCAGGGTGATGACCACATTGACGATGGAATCCGCATAGTTGTCAGAGCCGATGGTCACGGGCAGGGTGATAACATCGCCATTAGAACCGCCGGTGATAGTAAACTTCACCGTGCTGCCAGTCATACTGGCAGTGACAGATGCAGAGCCGGTCGTGCTTTCAGAACCCACAGCGTAGGTCAGATTGCCTGCATCCGCAGGCATACCGGCACGGCCAATGTCCTTGCTCTGCTTGGTGGTCACGGATTGTTTCTGGCTGACGGTGATATCCAGAAGTTTGCGAGCGTCAGCCTTGCCGATGGAGTAGGTCTGCTCCTTGTCAGCAGGCAACCTGTAGTTGCCTGCCTGTGCGCCAGTCAAGCCGACGGCGGTGGCGGTATGGGGGCTGCCCACAGCGGTCTGATCGCCGCCGGTGACGGTAACATCGACCTCATCGTTGCCGACCTTGTTGCTTACCGTGGCAGTTACAGTCTTGCCGTCTTTCCATTTGCGGTCTGTAATATTTCCCCAATTGAGGATCACTTCCTTGGCATTCAGCGACCAGGTTTCGCTGGCGGTCGCACCGCCCACGGTGATGCTGGCGGTGTACTCGCCCGCGTTGGTGGGGAGCGCGCCGTTTTCCAACATCGCTGGACCATACTTGCCCGTCTTTATGTAGCTGATGGTGATCCCACTCGCCGCCGGACCCTGCCAATCGCTGCTTGCAGTCACCGTGGCGGGTTTGCCTTCCCCGCTGTATGTCAGCTCGGCGGGGGCCTTGATGGTCACGCTGCCGCCGCTTGCGCCGCACTGGCTGCACTTGGCAGTGATGGTCGCGCCGTTTGGCGTATACTTCCACTGATGCAAATGCACCTGCAGCTGTACGGTCTTGCCGTCATTCACCAAGCCAACATCATACGCGGAGTTATCGCTGGTGAAATTCTTTGCAACAACCCAGCCCGCATCCGTCGCCGTAGCGATATTCACATTCCCCTGCGAAAGATCAGCTCGCGTAGTCACGCCGATTTTCGCGTTCGTGACCAACTTCCCGCTGATCGTGATTTGTTTGCCGCTGGGCAGGCTGACATTGTTTGTGACACCGCCAGCCTTGTTGTTGCCCTGAATAACAGCATCGCCACAAATCGTCATCGTTCCGGCTGAATAAGCATTATAAGCAGACGCAACATACACGCCGCCGCCATCTACTGCGCTGTTGTTCTGAATCGTTCCGCCATACATATTAAATTGATTGCCCGAACCAACGAACACACCGCCGCCCTGGTTCTCACTAATATTGTTGCCGCTGATTTCGCCGCCGTACATGTTGATTGTAATTGTACTCTTGTTGCTGGTTTTACTCTGTCCGACAACAGTTCCCTGTGTATTCCCTGTGATCTTTCCGCCATACATGTTGAACGTACCGCCACCGGTCTGGCCGATCTCTACTTTGACGCCATTCAGCGTACCACCATAGAGACAGAACGTGTTGCCATTCGATATTGTTACACCGCCATTGGCTTTACCGGAATAAGATTCCAGCTTCCCACCCACACTACAGTCCGTCAATTGCGTGGTGCCAGATGGGTTAATGCGTCCAACATCGGAAAGCGTCACGGTATAGCCGTTCAGACAGACGTTGGCGTTTTGCAGAGTGGCATTTTTTGTCAAGGTCACATTTCTGGTCAGGTAGTAATTGCCAGAAGTAGGCAGTTTATCCGTCGCTCTCCAAGGCTGGAATGTCACGTCCGAATGCGATGTATGCCCCAGGTTGGTATTTCTCCCGCCGCAGATGCAATGCGTATGGGCGCTCTGCTTACCCAGCATAACCGTCTTGCCATCGTCACTCAGATAAAGTTCAAAGCCCACGCCATTATCCTTGAAGCCATCCGCTACAAGCTGCCCGAAATACTGCCCGCCTGTCGCATCCGTCACGGCAACAGGGTCGCTCAAGTCCTTCTGATTTTCCACAGAAATGCCGAATTTCGCGGACGGGTCAAGCGAATCAAAGCTGATTTTCGAGCCCTGCGCCAGTAGGATGTTCTTGTCATTGCCGGTAATCTGCGCCTTGCCGCCGAGCGTAAGGCTGCCGCCATCGACCAGAATGCTCGTTCCTCCGCTGCCCGTGATTTTCCCTTCCTTGCAATCCAGCAGCTTCAGTCTGTTATTGCCGCTCACCTTGATCGCAGGAGCTTTTTCATTCTTAGCCGTAACAGTCTGCCCGTTCAAGCAAAGTACAACATCCCCATTGACCTCCCATGTGCTGCTAACATCAACCGCAGCATCGATATAGTAGTTGCCGGTCGCTCTGATATCCGACAGCGCCGCCACCTTCGTAAACTCCACATCGCCGTGCATATGCGGCTTGTCTCCTATGTTATAACTGCCATCTTGATTTTTGTTTACCCGGCCATCGGTCTTTTTCAAGCTGGGATACTTATTGCTGCCCATGCGCCAAGTATCCCTGCTACCACTGTTGTTCAGCAGCCAAGCCACCTCGCCACTGTTGCATTCACTCGTGCTCTTCCATACCACAGTATCGCCAGTGCCCTTGTTCCCATCAATGTAAACTTCTCCCTTAAGACCGTTGTTCGCATCCCTATAATAGCAATTTGTAATATTTCCACCACTATTTTCCGCAATCGCGTAATCAGTTTTCCCTGTTCGGAAACTTCCCCTGAAAAAGCAGTTGCTGATCGTACCGGTATTCGTGCGGGCAATGCCTGCCGCCTTACCGGAAATAGAAAGTTTATTACCGGTGGCGCTCACATAGCTCAAGCAGTCCGTAATTTGACCGCGATTCTCATATGCGATCATACCAAAGCTGTCTGTATACAATGCGTTGCTAATGGTGGCACTGCAACGCTCGATCGTACCCGCATTATTCACTGAAAGCAGCCCGCTATCTGAAACAGAAAGACTGCTATTCCCGACATACTTAACACTCACAGCCAGATCCTGTACCTTGCCACCCGTGCCGATCCAGCCAAACAAGCCCCTATTTGTTAGGGACTGAGCCTGAACATCAACCAAACGAATCTCTTTGATCTCATAGCCATTACCATCGAACATGCCGACGTACGCATTGACTTCACTGTTACCGATCGGCGTCCATGTCCAAAGGCTATCATTCTGTTTATTGTCAAAATTGAGATCATTCATCAGCTTCGCGCATATCTTAGCATTCCCCGCATTCACCGTATCGCGGAACCATTCCATTTCATCGGTTGACGTGATTTGGTAAGGATCCTCCGTTGTACCCTTACCATTGTGGGGCTTATTGGTATCATCCGCATACAGCGCGATCTCCCCCTGCGCCGCAGCGAGTGCCGCCAATGCTGCAATCGCTGCCTGATACTGCGTCAGATCCAGCGCGGCTCGTTCCTCGTCCCCGAGCGCAGCCATCGCCTCATCGATCTCGCCCAGCTTTGCGGAAACGTCCTCTGCGTTTTCCTCCGTTGGCTCATCGGGCAGGGCATTGATCATCGCCTGTACGGACAAAACCGCCGCCTCTTTTCCAAGACAGGCAGAGAGATCCGCATCTTCCGCAGCGCAGACCGGACAGTCGGGATTGACCGCCCCCTGCTCACAGTGGGTCTCGCAGATGCACTCCGCCGAAGCATTCCCGGACGCGGCGGACACATCAGCTTCCACCGCAGATGCCGGAACGCCCGGCATCGTAAAAATCATTGCCGCCGCCAGTAAAAATGCGGCCGGCCGTTTCCATTTCCATTTCCATATCATTTTATTCATCCTCCTCACGTTGTTCGTTCCTTCTCGTTGTTCTTGCGCCATAGCTGCACTGCTTGAGTGCGCTCCCGGCTATAAGTTCGCTTCCGTCATAGACCAACACACGGGCTTTGTAGTAATATTTTCTGCCCTTCGTGCCCTTGGTGCTGATAAAGCTGTTCTTGCTGCTTGTCTTGAGCAGTTTGTAGCCTGCGTCCTTCTTCGTCGAGCGATAGAACTGGTACTTGACCGTGTAGCCCAGCGACTTGATGTCGGAGATCATGGTCTTGCTGCTCTTGGCTGCGACCTGTACCTTGACGGATTTCTTGCTCGTCTTAGTGGTGGTCACTTTGAACTTCGCGCTCTGCATCAGTTCTTTGACGTGGGCGGCGTTCTGTTCTTTAATTAACCGCTCTGCTTCGTCTTTGTCGACGACTGCGAAGGTCGAGAAGCGGGTCGTCGTGAAACGAATGTAATCTTCTGCGCCGATCTTCTCTACGCTGTGGTTCAGGATCTCGCAGAGACCGTTGTCGTCGATGTAGATCACGAGGATGTCTTTGCCTTTGAGCTTATCCGGCATCGGCAGAGTCACATAAGCCTTGCCGCCTTCAAATTGATGCAGGTGTTTTTCGCCAATCTTCGCGACAAGGTCGAAGAGCGTGCCGTTCTTGCCGACGATCTTCTCCGCCGGTTTCTGCGTTTCCTTGAGCTGGGTGTTTTCGCCCACCACGATGGTTACGGTGTCACCCTTGGCTGCACCTGCAATCGTTTCTAAGGTCTTGTTGTCGAGGACGACTTCACCGTTGTCGGTCTTGATGACAAGGTCGGCGTTCGTGTCCTTGGCGATCGCGTTGACGGTCGCCTTTGGCAACTCGACTTCGGTTGCTTTCACGCTGTCTGCCGCGCTCGCGCCTGCGCCGCTGCCGTTGTTGTTTGTCTCGTTAGACTTCACAGTGATCTCGATCGTATCGGACTTATTGGAAACCGCCTGATCGAGCAGTTTGTCACCGAGGTCTTTGGAAACGCTGGCTGTGGTCTTGGAAACATCCTGACCCTGCTCGTTCTTGGTCATTTCGGTCGTCGTATTCTTGACGGTCGTCTTGGTTGTTGTAGTTGTGTCGGTTTCCGCACCCGGCTTGGAGGTCGTATTGTCCTTCGTGTCTTCTTTGACTGTGATGACATCCGCATCATCCGGTGTCGGAGCCGGGGCTGCGCCACCGCCGCCACCACCGGATGCTCCGCCGCCGGAAGGCTGGTTGGAAACGGTCACAGTCAAACTTTGTTCTGCCACATCTGCGTACTCTGCGTTTCCCTGAACCTTATACCAAACGGTGTATTCCCCAGCATTTTTCGCTGTGGGGATCTGCTCGCTCCATTTGGAATCGTCAAGCCGGTAGAGCATCGTGCCGCCAGTGGTCTTGCCTGCTGTAACCAGTGCCTGTTCTGTACCATTGTAGGTCAGGGCGTTTGCCGTAGGTGCCGTAACAGTAGGGAGAAGCTTGTTGGTCGCATTGACATTGACGGTCAGAGTGATGTCCTCATAGTTTGTACTCTTGATTACTACGGTCACTGTGCCCACAGAGCCGGTGGTTTTCACGTCATTTTTCTGAATCGGCAGGGTCAGCTTGCCGTTTTCCACCTTCGCGCCGCTGGTGTAGTAGCTGCCATCCAGTTTGATTTCGCGGATCTCATAGGTGAGTGCACCATACTTTTTGGGCGTTTCCAGCTTGGGCAGGGCGGGGAGGGCCACTGTGTAGGTGTTCGCGTGGCCGTTTACAATGGTCAGCGCGGTTTCCTTAGTAAAGCCAGGGACAGCGGCCCTGGTGATGCTGCCAGTCGTGGGGAAGCTGCTCTGCTCCAGGGCGTAATTCTTCGCGGTCTGCCCCATCAGGGTCACTCTGGCAGTGATGTTCTTGCCGTTGCCCACACTGGCATCGTCAAAGCTGGCGGTCACGGTGTAGTCTGTGCCTCGGTTCAAGGTCACGTTGTCGAAGATCACGCTGGTGGGTTCCACGGTTGTCGTGCCGTCGTAGATCTTGGCCGCACACGCTACCTTGGTGATCGTCAGCGGTTTCTTTCCAATACTGACCGCCACGCTGGTGGGTGCGGTATCGTTGTGATTTTCATCGCCAATCACCCGATACCACACGGTATATGCTCCGGCATCGGTGCCGGTAGGGATGTCCGGGCTGTATGTACCGTTCTCGGTCAGGCTGTACTGCATAGTGCCATAGTTCGCCACGCTGCCTGCGGTAATGAGCGCCTGCTCCTGGCCGGTATAGGTCAGGTTTTCCTGCGCTGTGGGAGGCGTGATTGACCTGATGTCGGCCTTTTGTACCGTCACAGCAATATCCTCGCTCATCTTCTCGTAGCCGTCGCAAGTGGCGGAAAAGCGGAAGGTATGATTGCCTGCGGGCAGCTTTTGTGCAGAAAGATCAAATTGATTCTTTGTTGTCGCACCGCCAACTGCTGTCTCTTTGCCGTCCTCCACCTTGTACCACTGGAAGCTTACAGCGCCAGTGCCGGTTTCCTTCTTTACATTGACAAGAAGCGTCCCCGTACCGCCATAAGTCATGCTCATCTTGGTCGGATAGTCCATGCTCTTGATGGTGATCTTGGCCATAGAAACATTGGTCAGCTCCGTACCGCTAAGGTCGCTGATCCAGGTACTGCCGCTCTTAAACGTGTAACCCTCCGGCAGCAGGGATGCCAGCGTGACATCTCCGGTGACGGTCAGCTTTGCCGCCGTCTTACCGTTCAGATCCAGCTTGAGCGGGCTGCCAATGGTGATCTCGCCTGCATTTGCCAGCAGCTTCACCGTACCGCCGCCGGCTGCGGCGATGGCGTCATCTGCCGTCCGATGGTAGGAAATGCTGCCGTCCTTCTTTGTCACCTCAGCGGCATAGCCGCAGTAGGGGCAAACCTTCCCGCCGGAAGGGTCATCCGGGTGGCTGCACTTCACAACGGTTACGGCAGTATACTCCTTCATTTCCGACAGCTTGAGCAATGCGCCGCCTTGCTTCTGATAGGCATAGCCCGCTGCCAGCAGGGACTGATAACTTGCGCCATTCCCGATTTCGATGCTGCCAAAGGAGCCGCCGGACAGGGTCACTTGAATATTGTCAAGAAGTCCCAATTTCAGCTGATCCGCGTTGCCGCCGGACATGCTCAGCGTTCCCTCCGTGTAGATGCCGCCGGTGAACGTGCCGCTCGTTACCACGGCTTCGTTCCCGGTAAGGAAGAAAAGCCCAAATCCACGGACGCCAGTTCCGCCGCCTACGCTTCCCTCCAGGGTGACATTGTCCAGCGTCAGCTTTGCGCCTGTGTGGTCAAATTTTCCAACTTCCACCGCATTAGCGGACTTGGAGACACAGGTGCTTTGCACCTTGCCGTTTGTTATGGCTACATCGGAGCCGAGGATACAAAGAAGCGCCTCCTCACGGGATTTGCTCAGGGTGTGTCCATTCAAGTTCAGTATAATATTTTTGCTGATTTCGATAGGCTCTGCGTTCTCGATGTCCAAAGGCCCCCGCAGCGTGATCGTGTCACCGTCCTGCGCGGCAGCCAGCGCTGTTTCCAGACTGGTGTATCGCTTGCCGCCGGTTTCAAATGCCTCCACCAGCGCATGGCAGAATTTGCAGTAACCGGCGCTGTCCACCTTGCCCGCATGGTCGCAGATTCTGCCGCAGGCGCATTTGCCGTTCTGATATTGGTCGGTATGCGCGACCACCTTGACCGCTCTATTCGCAATATCTACATTGGAAACGTTCAAAATTTCGTTGCTATTAGCGTCTGCAAAGGCATATCCGTCTGCCAGCAGAGCCAGGGCCTCCTCACCAAGTGCTGCATTGATTCCACCTTGGAACGTGCCGCCCTGGAGCTGGGTTTTCCCGAGGAAATTCACCTGATGCTGAAACACGCAGTTGCCCTTTACCGTCAGGGTAAACAGTTTATCAAGGGTGCCCGCGCTTGTTGTAACGCTGTCTAATATCAACACCGCGGGGGCGCTGGTGGCAATGTCATTTATCGTGCCGTTTTTGATGGTAACGCTCTTGTACGGGAAATTTTGCAGATCCAGCGTCTTGACCTTGTGGCCCTGCAGATCCAGCGTAATGTCCATTTTGTTCGCCGGCTCGCCGTTCCCCGCTTTCAAGGTTGCGTTAGTATCCCGCACAAAATAAGCGGTTCCGCCGGAGAACAGAATGAACCCAACATCAGGGTTATCGCCTTCAAACGTATAGGGGATACCGTTGCGAATAAAGAGCACATCCTTGCTGCACGGTTCGCCGCACTGTTGGCATTTGCCATCGTGGGTGTATTTTGCATGGGGGCAGGTGTTAACGGTAACGGCGACCGTGTCTGTATTTACGGTATAGTTATTATAGGACAGCTTGCAGTAGACCTGGCCGCTGTACTCCCAGTTCCTGCCCTCCACTTGGGTCAGGTCGGATTGGGTCAGGATGATTTTATAACTGCCGCTGCCTGTGCCCTGAAATTCTTTTCCGTTCACATACCACTGATAGGTGATTTTACCGGACTGACCGCTTTCCAGAGAGGCGCTGACATCGACAACCGCTACACTTTCCCCATCTAATTTCTCATATACGACCTCCGCCTGCTTTTTTATGGTAATGGGGTTTCTGGGCGCGACGGCGACGGTGACCGTTGCGGTGGCGGTCGCCTTAGCGGGAGAGAAACCATTTTCGCTGTCTGCGGTCAGCTTCAGCTTATAGCGGCCCTCCTTGACGGTGCTGTCGGCGGTAACGGTGATGGTCTGGTTGTCAGCGGATTTTTCCACCGTCAGACCGGTGGGTTTGCCCTCCAATTCCACGTTCAGGGTATCCATCTTGACCTTGCTGCCGGTCACGGAGAAGGTCGCCGTCTGACGGCCTAAGCTTTCCTGTAGGGTTCCCTGCTGCGCGCCGACGGTCAGGCTTGCGCGGGGCGCCATCTGGGCGATATAGATGGTCTTGACGTCCCCTTCTTTTGTCGTATCGTCCGCTGTGCCGACCGACATATCGTCTGTGTTTGCATTCTGATTTTCCGAATACAGAACGGTCAGGTTGCTGTTGATGTTTCGGGCCTTTCCATAACTATTCGAAATCGCACCATATTTTCCGGTGGCGTAAAGGGTTCCTCCGTTCATGGTCAGGGATGCAGTGTCAATACCCCAACCGGAATTTAGATTCAGCGTTCCACTCTCAATCACGATGGTTTTAGCGCTCAAGCCGTACTGACCGCCGTTGGTGGTTATCTTTGCCCCGTCTTTTATGGTAAGCTTCCCGCCGGCGGTGTCACTGTAGGCGGAATCCGCAATACCATATTTCCTGTCAGGAACAGTGACCGTCAGACTGCCGCTTCCCTGAATGGTCAGACTACGATAATCCATTTCCAGAGCGGAGAGCTCAGCAGTATCGGAAATCGTAATGGTATTCTCGCCTTTCAGCGTGATTGTTGTGTCGCCGGTCAGTCTCACCGGGGTAGTTATGGTCTGGTTCTCCCAGGTAACATCGCCGGAGATGGTTCCTTCAGTGCTTGCCGCAGCTGCCATCAGGGGCGTTGCCTGCTCTGTTCCCTTGCAGGCAGAGAGGTCTGCATCTTCCGCAGAGCAGATGGGACAGTCGGGATTGAGCGCCCCCTGCTCACAGTGGGTCTCGCAGCTGCACTCCGCCGGAGCATTCCCGGACACACCGGACACATCAGTTTCCACCGCAGATGCCGGAACTCCCGGCATCGTAAAAATCATTGCCGCCGCCAGTAAACATGCGGCCGGCCGTTTCCATTTCCATTTCCATTTCATTTTATTCATCCTCCTCACGTTGTTCGTTCCTTCTCGTTGCTTTCTGAAGCAGCTGGGATACTGCCTCCCGCAGCTGATATTCCGTCACAGGCTTCACCCAAAAGTCATCCACCTGCAGCCTGTGGCTTTGGGGTTCAAATTCTGCCTGGTCGCTGATCCAAAGGAGCGGGACATCCTTGCTGTACCCTCGTATGCTCATGCAGAAATTCATCCCCCTGGCTCCGTCCTCCATGACTACCACAGCGTCATAAGGCCCATCCCGCTGCATGGCATAGACGCAGAATACGCCATTGTCAAAGCGGTCTACTTTGCCAAGCTTCATCAGCAAAGCGGTTTCTTTTTCTTTCTGGCTATAACTGCATAGCGCAATTCGCATTTCCATACCTCCGTTTCCTGATGGGCGCCATCGCCTCATATAGCTCCTGATCACTACAATCTATGGAGAGGAATGCCGGGATATGAAGCTGATACGCGATCAGGGCGAAGTTTTCATCATCACTCCACCAGACAAGCGGTACTTCCGGTGCCAGCTGCTTTGCCTGAATGGCAGCCTCCAATCCCCTTGCCCCGGTCATTGCGATGACAACCGCATGATATCGGCTCCGCCGCAGTGCCTGAGATAGCTGCTTCTCATTCCATAGCTCGTCGATGACAAGCTGCCCATCCCCATCAAAAAGGGAGCGCAGCCTGCTTTCAAACCATTCCACATTTCTCAGCTCCGTACAAAGTGCGATTTTCATACCGGGCCTCCTTTCCTGAAAAGAAAAATTAAAAAACCAGACCTTCTCATCGGAAAGTCTGGTAGTATAATTAGAGTAGCATCTTGTCAAGAGAAATACAACCGACTTTGTTTAAGACGCAGGTTTCCTGTTTAAGACGCAAGTTTTTTCCTGCGGTTTTATGTTATACTCATATTGGATTATTGTGCAAAGGAGATGGTACGATGCAGATCGCGATTGTGGATGACAGAGCAGAGGACAGAGAAGAACTGTCTGCCTGCTTGGAAAATTATATGAAAAAGCATCAGCTGGACTATACGCTGACAGAATTTGAGGACGGAGAGAATTTTCTGAAAGCTGCCGCCCAGGTCAATTTTCAGCTTGTCTTTATGGACATCTATATGGAGAACATGGATGGAATAGAGGCCGCCAGAAGACTGCGCCAGAAAAACAGGCTCTGTAAGATCGTTTTTCTGACCATTACAGAAGATTATGCCCGGATGGGGTACAGCCTGTCCGCCAGCTATTATCTGCTGAAGCCGCTTTCGCTCCATCAGGCAGAATTTGAAGAAGCGATGGAGCTGTGCCAGCTAAAACCGCCCTATGAAGTGATGACACTTTCGGTTATGGCTGACCGTCAAAAGCTGGAACTTCCCACAGAGAAGATTCTATACATAGATTATCAAAACCGTATGACACGGATTCATATGGCGGAACGCGTGATACCGGTAAGCGGAGGCTTTCAGGAGGTCACTGCCGCATTGCAGAAGGACAAGCGTTTTTTGCCCTGCTACCGGGGCGTTTTAATCAACATGGATTATATCAGCCAGGTTGACAGTCAGACCTTCCATTTGATAAACGGCGAGGAACTTCCGATTGCTCTCCGCAATGGAAAACAGCTGCGGGAAGCCTACCGCCAATATGTTTTCTCTGGAATGGGGGGTATCGTATGAGAATGAAGCAAATACACAGGCGTATTCTGGGTGGCTGTCTGGCCTGCCTTCTCTGCTTCACCGGCAGTATCCCTGCATTTTCCGTTGAAACTGCAACCCCAGCCAATGCCGATGAAATAACGGAGATTCTGCCGGATTTAGAAAGCGAGGCTTCGGAGACACTGGATGGCGGAACCCCGGAAACACCGGAAGCACCGGAAGAAGTATCCCTCGTCTTTGTCACAGAAATACAAAATGAAGGCGAACTACTCTCCCTGCCAGATTTCACCCTGCCCCTTAGAACCACACCGTCTGATGATGACCTGGAGGAAATTTATCAACTGGCCCTTCAGTATCAAACCGTCTGCGCCACTGTAACAGCAGGTGAAGAAATCCGGCAGGAAACATTTTCTGTCGCATGGGATTTTTCGGCCATTGACCAGACCACTCCGGGCGAATATACCGCAGCAGGCCGGATTGAACTGCCGGAGGGGTATGCCTTTGGTGAAACTGTCTTGCAGGAGCTTCAGATTTCCGTCCGGGTGGAAGAAATGCCGCCTGCTGTCATTACCTCCATAGAGCAATGGTATCCTTATACGGATGCGTTTGCGGTTCAACAGGGCAGCGAAACCGAAGCACTGGAAGCATTGTTCGCTGCTTCCCCGTATTATCTGGAATGCTATGCGGAAAATGGAACCAGCTACACCGCTGTGGTGGAATGGGATTTTTCCGGTATTGATTTGAATACTGTGGGACTGTACCATGCCATTGGAAAGCTGACTGCACCAGCAAATACTGCGTTTGCAGAGGGAATTGCTTTCCCTGAAATCTCAATTCCTGTTTCTGTACAGGCTCCAGGCAGACCGGACATTAACTGCTTTCTGTCCGCCAGAGGAAACCTTCATTTTCCCTGGGTCACACCGCCGGGGGAACTGGATGAGATCAGCGTATGGCTGTCCGAAAACAACGGTTCATGGAATCAGCTGGAAAATGGCATTTACGTGGGACGGGAAATGCTCTCGATTGCCACCCGTCTGCTGACGCCGGGCAGCAGTTACCGCCTTCAGGTCGATTATGACGGCGGACAGACCGGCATCCTGTCCTTTACCTACGCAGATGAAATTGTCCTTGAAGGGTATCACGATGGCGACCGGGATGGAGGGGATGCAGGTGGAAATCCACCCGATACCATCATTCAGCCGCCTCCCGAAGATACCGGCGATCAGGATGACGGTTTCGCAGACAGTCCCTCCACAAAGCCTCCAAAACCGCCTATAACAAATGGCGGGGGAATGGATTCCAACGATTCTGAAAAAACACCACCTGTCAGCGAAGAAAATGATCCTGCGGATCATGAACCATCCCACAAGCCTTCCGAGCCATCCTTGGATGGAAAAGACGATTCCATAAATAAAGATGAATTCCCATCGCAACAGACAAACGGTGATGCAGAGGAAGCATTAGAACCAGACGCTGGTTCCGATGAACCGGCTATACCGGAAATCGAAGCGCCAGTTGTATCAGGTCAGCCAGAGGAAAATACCGCTTTACAGCAGCCCCCTGAAGTGCGGACGATTACTGACGCTCCAGAGCTTACCGCTCCCGATCCTGCCCGGAAGCTTTCGGAAAACAGGAAAGAGCCGGTGCAAAGCATTATGAGCGTTCCCCCGGAACGTGCGGATTCCAAAAAACCTGTTTTTTCAGAGTTCTTCGATGAAACCACCGACCGGATTTCCGGCACACGCTTTTTGATGATGCTGCAAACAGGGGAGCAAAGAGCCGTCTTTTCCAAACAGGGAATCACCATCAGCATACCCAAAGACGCCTTGCCGGAGGGTATCCAAAACGAAGATCAGATTGAAGTCATCATCCAATCGAATACGGACGGCGGTTTTTCTTTTTCGTTTTCCATCAACGGAACTGTGCTCAACTCCCTGCCGGATGTTTCTGTCATGCTGCCCTATCCAAATGACCCGGCAGCCGGCACATTGTTCCTCGGTGATGAAAGCGGCGTGAAAATTCCCATGACCGGTTACGACGATGCGGCAAAAGCCGCCTCCTTTCAGATCAGCCATACAGGGACTTACACCATTGTGGGAAAGGAAGATACCGCTTCTCTGGCACATGCTGCCGACACAGAGCACAGCTGGTCGCCCATATTCTTTTTGATTCCGGCCTGTCTGCTTCTTCTGTCTGCCGGTGTATTTTTCCTAAGGAGGAGGCGAAAATAAGATGGTATCTTCTGCGGTAAGAAAATATGCTGCTTTATGTATGGTCTTTCTGTGTTCATCCCTGTTTTTTCTTGGCCTGTATCAGTTCAATAATAAATATAGCCAGAACACAATCCAAGCGGCAAATGGGATTTTGGCGCTTTCTGAGGAAGAACTTCAAAAGTCACCGGTGCGCTTTCTGGTATCCGGCTGGGCATTTTATCCTGACGCGCTTTTGACCCCGGAAGAAATACGGGATGAAAGCCATTATATGCGCTACCTTTCCATTGGAGAGCAGACCAATTTCTCCAGCCCTGCAAACCCTTCTCCCTATGGCTGCGGGACTTACCAGATGACATTCTTTCTGCCGGAACGGAAGGAAGCGTATGCACTGGAAATCCCGGAAGTGTTTTCTGCTTACAACCTTTATCTGGATTATGACCTGATCCTGCAAATGGGGGAACCTGCACAGGGGACACCATTGGTTCAAAACCGCATGGTCACTTTTCATGGCGGAAAACCGGTCACACTCACCATAGCGGTCAGCAACTATGACCACTTTTACGGAGGGATTGTTTATCCGCCTGCTTTCGGAACGATGCTGGCGGTCAATACAACCAGAGGAATCCGGTTTGCATTCTGCCTGTTTGGCTGTACAGTTACCTTTGTCTGTGCGCTGCTGTCCTTTTATTGCAGCCGCCGGATGAAACAGAAAAATACATTCCTGTTCGGACTGATCTGCCTTGCCATGTGCGGACTGTCATCCTATCCTGTGCTTCATATGCTGGCTGCGGTTCCCATATTCCCCTGGTATACGATGGAACTGTTCTGTATCTATCTGGTTACCTGGCTGATCGTAGTTCTGCAAAACCGGATATGCAGGCCGGGCTTCCTGCCTGCGGCCATCAGCAATGGGGTGGGCGCTGCTTTCCTGGTATATGCGTTTGTGTATGGCATGATGGCTTCCCACCTCTCCCTTGGAGCTATTCGTTTCTTCTCTGCATCGGTCTTTTATTATAAGGCGGCATCTGCACTCTATCTATTTATCATCGCTGTGCTTGCCATTCACAGAGGAGAAAAACGGAGCAGGCCGATCTTCTATGCTGCGGCAGCCGCAACCTGCGCCTTTATATGGGATCGCCTTCTGCCGGTTTATGAGCCGGTGATCGGCGGTTGGTTTGTGGAATGGGGCAGCTTTTTCATAGCTGCCGCCATCGGTTATTCCCTCTGGCGTGATGTGGTAGAGGGGTATGGAAACAGCCTGATTTTTCAGGAAGAACGCCATCAGGTCGTCCGGCAGCTTTCTATGCAGATCGAATACAGCCGTCAGGTTTCTGAGGCAGCGGCAGAAAACAGAAGACTGATCCACGACATCAAACACTATCTGCGCACCATAGACCGCATGGCCTCTGAACGTGGGCAGACGGAGATCTGCTCCTTCCTGTTACAGGTAGAGGAACAGGTTGCGGCAACATCGGGTCACTCCCCTGCCCAGTTCTGCAAAAATCCCGTTGTAAATGCGCTGATTGAATACTACTACGGCATGGCGCAGACACAAGGGACAGAATTTCAGGTGCGGCTCGATCTTCCCGATCAGATGCCGCTTACCGATGTGGAACTGTGTACGGTGCTGGGCAATCTTTTGGACAATGCCGTTGAGGCGTGCAACCGCCAAAAGCAGGGGGTGCGCCGCATTTTCATTGCAGGCGAAACCAGAGGCAATATGTACTTTTTGAAGATTGAAAACACTTATGACGGTCTGGCCTTGCAGGAGGGAGAAACATTCCTCTCCCGAAAGGGTACATCTGCTGATCATGGAATCGGGCTTTCCTCTGTCCGAAAAATCATTGAAAGCCATGGCGGTGATCTCGATCTTGTTCCCGGTGAGGAATCCTTTCTTGTTGGAATTACAATACAGATGTAAAAACTGTTTTTTGAGGCGCATTCAGATACGCTCGTTGGGGCCACCCCAACCCCCGGCCAGCCCGCTTTTGCTGGTCTGGCGAACACGCCTTACGGTGTGGCTTTTCGCTCCCTTACGGTCGCTGTTCCTGCCACGAAAATATTGTTTTATACCTATAAATCGTCCTCTCACTGACATTGTTCCGCTTTGCAATTTCTACCATTGTCATGTTGCGTCATTTTTTACAATAGCTTTCATACAATCGAAATACCGCCGTCAACGATGTCACAACATCCACACATCTCTCAAATGCTACATTCTCTTTTGCATCATCATAATATTTCTTTCTTATTTGTCCGCCCTTTCTGTGCTTAAATTGCTTTGGCAGCCAATTATCGTTATCGGCTTTCAACAAATCATACACATATATTTTATTCGGCTTTCCTAATCCCTGATCGCCTTTGGTGTACTGATACTTGTATCCGTACACACCTGCGGTGTGGGATATATAACTGTATGAAACAAGCTTCTCTGATACTTGTTGTTATCTTTAGGGCATGAAAAAAGCAGACACATGGAATATTTCCACATATCTGCTTCTTTCATTGCGTGTATTCAGTTTTATATATTTGCAACTATATACTTTTATAGTAATCCTTATGGATTAAGCCACTACTCCATATCCATATTGCTTAGCTGCCTGATCTGGTCTCTCCTGCTATAAATAACTGCTGTTACCTGAACTCTGTTATTTTCATCATCAACCCAATAATAAATCAGGAAGTTTTTAACAACAATCTCGCGTACTCCCTCAGTCCTCCATGGCTCTTCATCAATCAAGGCATGTTTTTTCGGAAAACTCGACAACTTAGTAATCTCTGCTTTCATCTTGTCAAGCAGATTATCTGCTGCATCCGGTGCCATTAGATCATTTGAAATATAATGCACTATCTCTTTCATCTGCTCTAATGCCAGCCTTGTTACCCTTACCTCATATTCATTCATGCACTATATCTCCGACTTTAATTGATTAAAAGCCTCATCAACAGATACAGAATCGTTCTTTTTTGCCTGTGCAAGCCCGGTCTGCATCATCGTATCAAATTCAGCTTGTGTTATAGAATCTCTTGTAACAAGTTTATCCGGAATATCAAGTGAAAATGGTACTCCATCACGCATAATAACCTGTCTGTAAGTCATATCTATGAATACAGATACAGGAATTCCAAGTCTGTCAAGAATTGCCTCTGCCTGCTCTTTTATATTCGGTTGAATTCGCGCTGTTACATTTGCAGTTTTTGTTGCCATAGTATGCACCTCCTGTTTCTTATAGTGTACCACCATGTATTGCTTTTTACAACACAAATATTTTTAACTGCTGCAGTCAATCTTTTTCCATCCAATTCAATGCGCTCTGTGCAATAACGTCATCATAAAAATCATCTTCCGAATCAGCATTATCATCTGTATCTGCCTGCTGTTGTATGATAGATATTGCACCTTTGTTAGCCTGCATAGCTGCCAGCATGCTGCCAACCATGCTCATAACCTCTTTGTTTGCTTCCTGCCTTGCTTCTTCTCTTGCCTCCTGTCTGATCCGCTCCTCTATGACAGCCATTTCCTCAGTTGATATAAATTGAGGCTCTTTCTTTTCCTTCGGTTCTGTCAGTACTTCCCGTCCAAAATGTTCTATATAATAAGTTGCCGCATCTATAAAGAACTGATTCTTTGACTTGAATATATCCATATCCAGTTCACTTAGAACTTTATTAATATTAACATGCGCAGGATTAACATCACTTTTCTTAATCTTTCCTTCCGGTGCATCTGCCCAGGTGGTTAATCCCATATGCTCTTTTGTGTGATCAGCTCTTTCCACGATCAGTTCAGCCGCTGTATGTCCATGAACGGCATAATGCATTTTATTCTGAACGGTCGCATAAAATCTTCTCGTCGTTGCAGAATTTTTATCATAGTCAATGGCTGTCGCATACAGGTCAGTGATCTTCTGATAGAATTTTCTTTCGCTGGCACGGATCTCACGGATGCGCTCTAACTGCTCGTCGAAATACTTCTCTGTCAGATACGTTCCTCGTTTCAGCCGTTCATCATCCATGCCCCATCCTTTGATGGTGTAGTCCTTGGCAATCTGATTTATCCATTTACGAAACTTTCTCAAGCTCTGAATCAGAATAAATCTTCTTGATATGCTCATTGATTGTACGAACATCCACATCGTACAATGTGGCCATCATTTTCTGTGTCAGCCATATATTTTCATCCTCATAGCGCATCTCTATGCTGTCCTGCTGATCACCTACAGAGGCAACATAGGTCAGGTATTCCGCTGCGCTTGAGCGGATGGTTATCTCATCTTTTTTCTTTGCCAAATGAAGTGCCTCCTTTAATCATCAAAATGCGTTTTCGCTATTGTGTTTAGCTGCTCAGCTATTTCCGCAAACGGTTGCATTGATTCCGGAGTCCTTCCGCACGGACGTACTGAAGGAAACACTAGATTCCAAGGGAGTGCTGATTGAAAACTCCGAGGTGGAGCTTGCAGCATTTGCGCTCCTGTTCGAGTTTGATGGCGACCAGAAGCACATTCGTCATGTGCTGTATAACTGCTCCGCTTCCCGTCCCGGCATCGAAGGAAAGACGAATGAGGATTCCAAGGAGGTGCAGACGGAGAAGCTGTCTCTGAAGGCGGTACCGCTTGCTAATGGTATGGTGAAAGCAAAGACCGGAAATACCACGGATGCTACCACCTATGCTGATTGGTGCAAGGCGGTATATGTGCCTGCGGCAGAGAGCGATGCAGCAACGCAGTCTGCAGCGAAGCCTGCAAAGGCAGTAAAGGAGTGATTGGATTATGAGTATGATTCAGAAGATTGAGATTGACGGAAAGCAGGTGCCCTTCAAGGTATCTGCCGCCATTCCGCGTATTTATCGCATCAAGTTCCATCGAGATATCTATAAGGATCTCGATGCGCTGGGAAAGGCTGTCGGAAACGGGGATGAGGGTTCTTCCCATCTCGATATGTTCGGGAGCATCCCAAAGTTTGTGTAAACCTCCAAACTGATGTAAGATAAAATTACTC
>ERZ791842.945-NODE-945-length-18851-cov-4.33683_pt1 | contig 18851 bp, 10 predicted proteins | sample MGYA00509944_ERZ791842 | MGnify/ENA primary metagenome ERZ791842 (study PRJEB30046, sample SAMN00715263) | human gut metagenome | study: EMG produced TPA metagenomics assembly of the A metagenome-wide association study of gut microbiota in type 2...
CGTTGCTATGTCAAACACGAACGCAAGCAAGGTTGTTTCCATATAACCGTTCGGGAAAAGAAATAGAAAGAGACAACAAACGGCCTACAGATCGAATGGACAAAAAACTGCTGAAATACTGGAAAAACTGCCTGCTGGATGCCGAACGAAGGAGCAGGTCGCTAAAGAAAGAAGCGCGGGTTACATTGCGGATAGGTGACAAGGTTCCGGAATTTATACTTCGTAAAGACATTCCCTTGCTTTTCCCGAAAGGGAAGCAAAAGACGGATGACGAGAAACGTAAAATACAGATTGCTCCTTGTGTCTTTCTTCCTGAGTACGAAAACGGGTGGGCTTCCGGACAGAATACTCCGGAGTACCCCTTCCTGATTTCCGCGACATTGTTGCCGGACGGCACTTTCCAGGTCTGCGACAACAAGTCTGAACGTATTCCGGTTTTTGTCCGTAAGTTTTTGTCTCCGAATGCGCGCAATGACAGAACGATTGCATCCCTTTCGAATGTGGACCGGCTCTTGAGCGAGTTCGATACCGAAGAAACGGACTGGAAGATATATTGGAGTGCCTGCGAAAAACTGTTCCAAGATGCGACCGGCTTGACTTTCCGGGAAATGAATTATGCCGACAAGCCTGAAATCATTGTCGTGAAAGCTCCCGGACGAGGAATGGCACAAAAGATCATCAACTTGTATGACAAGCTATTGGAAAGTAAATCTTCCCATCCGTTACTGGAACTTCTGATCCGTAAAAAGCTGGAAACATTGCTACCTGTGCCGGATAGACAGCAAGTTTATTGCAATAAAGACCATTGGGCACAGATGAGTGGCGAGTTTCCGCTGTCCGTCTCCCAGCGTGAGACGCTTGCCATGTATACGGACCCGGACAGTTCCGATATCTTTGCCGTTAACGGACCTCCGGGAACAGGCAAGACGACCTTTTTACAGACGGTGATTGCCAACCGGATCGTCCATGCCGTACTGGAGCATCCTGATGATCCGGATATCATCGTAGCCAGTTCCGCCAATAACCAGGCGATTACCAATATCCTGAAAGATTTCAAGATCGAACAGCCTTCTGGCGATAAGCCTGCAAACCTGTTGACTCTCCGCTGGCTGCCCGGTTTGGATACGTTGGGATTGTATCTGTCAGGCAAAGACGAACAAAAGGATCAGTACAAAATGATGCTCAATACGAAAGGTGAAGGCTTTCCGAATGATTATGACGATCCTGCCCGGTTGGAAGAATATCGCGGGTTCTATCTGGAGCATTTCAATCGTTTCTTTCAGACATCTTGCCGGGATGAAGTTGCATGCCAGCGTTTCCTTCGCAGGCAAATGAGGAAGATGCGAGATGAGATTGGAACCTGCTTGAATGTTGCCAGTCTCAAACAATATGGAAAAGAGATGGCGGATAAAGGTTTTCTGAGTAAACTGCTCCGTAAATTTCAAAAACATCCAAGCTATGAAGATGTGATATGCGGCTGGGAGCAGACGGAAGATTTTAAGGCATGCTATGACAAGTTGGTTGCCAATCCGGAATACAATGCCCTTCCTTATACGGAAGATATGGCGGTGCGGCTGGATATCAGTTACCGCTATCTTTTGTTCTGGTATGCCATCCATGACCGGGAAGCCGAGTTCATCCGCCGCTTGGCCGGATGCGATAAAGAGGGGGAGACACGTGGCCGAGAGGATTACACCGAACGGTTGAAGCGTTTGGCCTGTGTGATGCCTGTTTTTATTTCGACTTTCCATTCTTTGCCGAAATACATGGTTTGTGCGGACAATGGGGAGTGGGATGCGCCGCTCTATGATGCGATCGATTTGCTGATTGTGGATGAATCGGGGCAGGTATCTCCCGAACTGGCAATTCCGTCTTTCAGCCTTGCCAAGCAAGCTATTTTAGTGGGAGACGTGGAACAGATCGAACCGATATGGTCCATCTCGGACGAATATTCCAGTATCAATCTGAAACGTTTTGGCTTAGTATCCTCCGAGTCCGATGATCGGTATGCGTTTCTGCATGAAAACGGTTTCTTGTCCTCGTCCGGAAGCATTATGAAGATGGCGCGGAAAAGTTGCAGTTTCGAAGTCGCCGGCGAAAGAGGCGCTTTCTTGACCGAACACAGGCGTTGTCTCGATCCGATCATTGCTTATTGCAACGACTATGTGTATCACGGCCGTTTGCTGCCGAAGAAAGGAAACAAGGTGAAGTATAAAGACTTGCCGCCTAAAGGGTATGTCCATGTAAACGGAGTCAGTGAAAAAGGGGCGACGGGCAGTGTCTTGAACAGAGCGGAAGCGGCAGCAATCGTCTCTTGGCTGGAAACGGAAAAAGATAAGTTGGAAAGCGCTTACAAGGAGCCGATCCGTAAAATAGTGGCTGTAGTCACCCCATTTAAGGCGCAGGAAGAAATCATCCGTAGCCTTGCGGAACAGTCGCCGGAGGCGGAAGCGTTTGCCGGTATGACGATCGGCACTGTTCACTCTTTGCAGGGAGCGCAGTGTCCGGTCGTGATTTTTTCATCGGTCAATTCTCCCGGTGATGCTTCTTATTTTATGGAGCAAGGTGGGAAGTACAATATGCTCAACGTAGCTGTTTCGCGTGCGCAATATCATTTTCTGGTGTTCGGGAATATGAATATATTCCATCCCGAACGGAATACGCCCGTCGGTAACTTGGCAAAATGGTTGTTTGACGATTCTGCGAACGAAGTGTCCGGCAATTTCATCTATCGGCAAAAGGAACCGCTTTGCCGCTACCAGCCGGCCGAACGTTTATCGACATTGGAGGAACACACCGGTTTGTTGCGGCAAGCCTTTAAAGATGCGACAAAAAGGTTGCTGATCGTATCTCCTTTTATATCGATCCAGGCGATTGAACATGATAATCTTATTCCCCTGATGCGGGAAGCGGTAGAGCGGGGTGTGGAAGTCGTGGTGTATTCGGATTTCCGCTTAGATTGTGACAAACAAACCGGTGCGTTGCGGAAGGAGGCCGTTGCCGGACGGAAGGCTTTAACCGAAAACGGTGTTAAGTTGATTCTGTTGAAAGGCATTCATAATAAATCGCTTGCGATTGATGATTCGGTATTGGTGGAAGGTTCCTTTAACTGGCTTTCTGCACGTAGAAATGGGAGTTATTCCCGTCATGAATGTTCCGTGAAACTGATTTCTCCAGAAGCAGCGAAGCATATTTCAAACTTAAGGAAGGAGTTAGGTGCAATAGAACCGGAATCCGTTCTTTTCGAACCTATTCCTGTCTCTGTACCGAAACAGGAACAGGTCGGGAATAAGATTTGTCCGGGTTTCTTTGATGCCGATCCGGTAAACAACTGTACGGATGAAGATCTGGCCGGTTTCAAAGAGCGTATCCGGCAATTGGGAATCAAGAAAACGGATGTATCCGAGTCGATAATGAGAGTTCGTAAACAATATCCCCGTCATTATGAAACATGGTCGGATGAGGAATGCCGGATATTACAGGAGTTCATGCAAAAGACGAATGATCTGAATCTGTTTTGTTCCTGCTTCCAACGGACTCCAGGCTCGATCCGTATAAAAGTAGAAGGCATGAATCAGAATTAGCGCTTGGCTTTCCTGATTCATACCTTCTGTATTCTAATATTTGATAGAGACATTATAAGATGCCTTCGATCACTTTGCGAAGTTCCGGTTTACCCATCGTGCCGAGCATCATTTCTTTATTCCCGTCCATGCGGCAGAGGAGCAAAGTCGGGATCGTCCGGATCTTGAAAGCAGCTTCCAGTTCTTCTTCGTTGTCTACATTGACTTTATAGATGTAGAGTTTTCCGTCGTATTCTTTTGCAAACTCATCGAGTATCGGCTCCAGACGTTTGCAATAGCCGCACCAGGGAGCATGAAAGTCTACGATACAAGGTTTGTCGCCTACGTATTTCCAATCTTTGGGGCTTTCTTCGAAGTTTCCTACTCGCTGTATAAATTCCGTTTTTGTTAATTCAATCGGTGTCATGTTGTTTCCTTTTATTATTAATAAAACAAAGATAGTGATAATATGGTTGCATTGTAAATGGCAATATTGCTTATATAGTTATCAATATTCCCCTTCTGCCGGCATTAAATGAAAAATATCTGTATTTTTGCTTTTTATAAAACAACAAATTCATGTCAGGAGAGATATATGTTCAGGATTTTGCAGCCTTGGAAACACTGTTCAAGCGTTTCTACAAACCTTTGCGGGCGTATGCTTTCCGTTTTGTGAATGATAAGGATTTGTCGGAAGATATTGTTCAGGATGTTTTTTATGAACTTTGGAAGCGGCGTGAAAGTATCCGTTTTGAGGATGAATCTGTAAAGTCTTATCTTTTCAAAGCCGTATATACGCATGCTCTGAATGCGTTGGATAAGAAACAACAGGATGTATACCCTTTGAAACCTGAGAGAGAGACGGATATATTGGATCAGTACGTTTCCTCTTATATGCAAAATTCCGAGCAGAGCTTGTTATTGAAAGAACTGGAAGAAGAAATCATGTCTTATATAAACACGCTTCCCCCTCAATGCCATAAAATATTTATGTTAAGCCGGAGCTATGGATTGAAGAACCGTGAGATTGCGGAACAACTGAATATTAGTATCAAAGCGGTTGAAAAGCAGATTAGCAAGGCTCTTTCCGGGTTGAAAGAATATCTTATCCAAAGGGACTTATTCCCTTTGTTAGTGTTGGCTGTCACTTGTCTTTTTCTTTAGACAGCCAGAGGGTGGAACGAAAGTTTCATGCCGGAGAATAAAAAGAAACGTTAATTCTTTGTAGGATGGAGGTAGGGTAAAACTACCTTTTTTTGTATTACTAATAAATGAATCTGTAATGAAAGAAGAAACACACGATATCAACGAAATCATAATCCGTTATCTGGATGGCTCGGCTGAACTGGAAGAGAAGAGGCTATTGCTTCGATGGCTGAAACAATCGGATGATAATCGGGATGATTTTATTGCAACTCGTGACCTGTGGCTGTCTTGTAATGTCGCTGCCGGAAACGAGCTGGAGATCGATATCGCTTTGGGGAAACTGAAAAACCGTATCTTGTTGGAGCAGGGACGGATGGAGAGGGACTTGCCTGCGAAGAGAAATACATTATCGGTGGTTTTGCGTTGGACGCGGGTTGCTGCCGTCTTGTTGCTTTTGCTGGGAATCGGTTATGGTATCGGCAGTTGGAGGGAGCATTCCGCTCCTGATGTCATCGTGCAAAACCAACTGATTACGGCAAAAGGAAGCAAAGGCCGGTTCACGTTGCCTGACGGATCGGTGGTTTGGCTGAATTCGGAAACTAAACTGACTTATCCGAATCAATTTGCCGATGACAGACGGTTGGTCTCTTTGGAGGGAGAAGCATATTTCGAGGTGGCGAAAGATGCGAAAAAGCCTTTTGTCGTACAGGCGGGAGAGATAGATGTAGAGGTCTTGGGGACCTGCTTCGATCTCGATAGCTATTCTTCCGGTGAATTTGTAAAGACCGCTTTGCTGAACGGTAGTGTGAAGATATCGGGAAAAGCCTTGAAAGATCCGGTTTACTTGAAACCGGATGAACTGTTTAGATACCGTAAGTCGGATCAGACCGCCTCTGTCGAAGAAGCCAAAGTCGGTTTATATACCGATTGGATCAAAGACCGCCTGGTATTTGACAACGACTGTCTGGCTGATATATTAATCAGTATGGAGGGACGCTATAATATGGATATCGAATGTCCGAAGCAGTTTGCCGCTTCCACTCGTCTTTCTTTCACAATCCGGCAGGAGAGCATCGAAGAGGTGATGGAGGCGATGAGTCTGATTGCTCCGATTAGGTATGAGATAAAGAATGGAAAAGTATATATTATACCGAAATAGCATAAATGCGAAGTATTAACCTTAAAAATAATAAGAATATGGTGAAAAAGAAATGAAGTAAATATGATGAATGCAATAGGTGAATGTACTAATATCCACCTAATCAAAAATTTTATTAACCTGTCGCTTTTCTTATCGAAGTTTAGCGATAAAGTCTAACTAAAAAATCCATGTAGAAATATGAGTAATTATTATGGAAAGGATGCTTTATCTCCTTTCTTGACACACAAAAATGTTCGGATTATGAAATTAGCCTTAATTTTGTTAACCGTTATGTTATTGAAGGTTTCGGCTACAGAGTCCTATGCGCAAAATAAACGTATAAACCTGAATATGGCAAACTCTACTGTTAAAGAAGTCCTAAAAGGAATAGAGAGTAGGAGTGAGTTTACATTTTATTATAATGATAAGGTCATTAATGCGAATAAGCGAGTCACAGTGAATGCCGAGGATAAAAATATATCGGAAATATTGGCGTTGATCCTTCCAGAGTGTGATTTCAGAATTTATAACAAGAATATTATCATAACGGAGAAAAAAACTGAAGAAACGAATGTGGCTCAGCAGGGAAAACAGATCACAGGTGTTATTTTGGATGCATTTGGTCCGGTGGTTGGAGCGAACATTGTGGAAAAAGGAACAATGAACGGTGTTATTTCCGATTCGGAAGGACGCTTCGTCCTTAACGTTGCACCTGGTGCAACGTTAATAGTTTCTTATATCGGATATGTTTCTCAAGAAATAAAAATCAACGATCAGACATCCTATACTATAACACTTCGGGAAGATACCGAAACATTGGAAGAAGTAGTGGTTGTCGGATATGGAACCATGAAAAAGAAAGACTTGACAGGCGCTGTGAAAAGGGTGAATCTGGAAAATTCGCCAGCAGTTGCTAATACTAGTTTATCTCAAGCTCTTGTTGGTTCTACAGCAGGTGTCAATACAGCCCAAAGCGGATATGCCGGAGAAGATGTGAGTTTGAGTATTCGTGGAACAACTTCATTTTCTGCTTCTCAAAATCCTTTAATTGTCTTGGATGGCATTATTTACAATGGATCAATGTCCGATATCAATGTAAATGACATAAGTAGTATTGATATTTTAAAAGATGCAAGTGCAGCGGCTGTCTATGGTGCTCGTTCGGCTAATGGTGTAATCTTGATTACAACTAAAAAAGGAAAAACTGAGAAACCGAAGGTTTCATTTAATATGTCTATAGGGACACAATCTGCATCTAATCATAGTGCAAGTTATATGAATGCAGAAGAATATACGAGGCGTTTGGCTGATTATGCCTATCAACAGGATTTACGTGCGTGGTATAAAACAAATCCGACAAGTGATGTAGGCCGTCCTGCTTATCCGGATTTGTCGAGTAGAGAAGCTAAAGCCTATTATTTGAGATCTCAAGAAGAAAAAGATAGCTATCTTTCGGGAGCAGCGTATGATATTGATTGGATAGATAAGGTTATGCAGACAGGCTTAACACAAGATTATAATATTGGTGTTTCTGGAAGCTCAGATTATGTGAATTATTATTTATCGGGGGCTTATCATGATGAAGAAGGTCTGTTGCTAAATGACCAATTTAAGCGTTATACATTCAATGCAAAAGTCGATACAAAGGTGACAGATTGGTTGAAAATCGGTGCAAATATAAACTTCTCCCATCGTGATTATTCGGGAGTGTCTGCTAATTTTGATTATGCAACAAAAGCATCACCTTTGGCTGCGTATGATTTTGATACACCTGGATATCATCGTTTGGAGTTGGCAACAGAATCATCTATGAAAGATCCACTACAATATTTGGCTATTGATAATTCAGATTTGCGAAATACACTCTTTTTAACCTTGAATGGGCGTATTGATGTCCCTTTTATTAAAGGGTTGTCTTATGATTTTAATTATTCAACTACCCGGTATCATCGAGATAATAATTCGTTTTATCCCTCAGATGTGGATGGAGGATTTATTAATAATGGTAAAGCTATAAAAGAGCCAGAGAATGAAAATGCTTATTTATTTAATCATATTTTTGCTTATCAAAGAACATTTGGTGATCATTCATTGAATGCTACATTTGTTTATACAAAAGAAAAAAGATGGGGCGATAAGACTACTGCTATTGCAGAATCGTTCGATACGGACAATTTAGGTTATAATAATTTGGGTATCGGTACATTGTTTACTGAAAAAAGTACAGCTTGGCAGGAATCTAATGTGGGGTTGATGGGACGTATTAGTTACAATTATAAAAATCGTTATTTGTTTACGGGTACAGTACGTCGTGATGGTTTTTCTGGGTTTGGAAGTAATAATAAATTTGTAACATTGCCTTCAGCCTCTATTGGTTGGGTGATTTCAGAGGAAGACTTTAATCCATTTGAGGATATATATTTGAAATTGCGTCTTTCTTATGGGCAGAATGGTAATCAGGGAATTGGACGTTATGCCTCACTTGCTAAATTAGGAATGGGAGCTTATAATTATAATGATGACAGGGTTATTTCTTTATATCCTTCTGAAATGGCTAATAAGGATTTAAAATGGGAGCGTACTTCGTCTTGGAACTTTGGTATTGATTTCGGCTTCTTTAATCAACGTCTAAATGGTTCATTTGAAGTCTATAAATCGCATACAACAGATGTTTTGGTAAAACGAACATTGCCGAATGTCACGGGATATAGTTGGGTTTGGGCCAACTTAGGTGGTGTTGATAATAAGGGTGTGGAAGTCGAACTGAATTCTGTTAATATCCAGAATAAGAATTTCTCTTGGACATCTGGCTTCACATTCTCATTGAATCGGGATAAGATTACAGATTTATATGGTGATGGAACTACACAAGATCTAACGAATGGGTGGTTTGTCGGTGAATCAATCGGTGCTATTTATTCTTATGAAATGCAAGGTGTTTGGCAAGAGGAAGATCTGTATTCCGGTAAGATTTATGAAGGTTGGTATCCTGGGCAACAGAAATTTGCTGATTTGAATGGGGATGGTAAGATTGATGCTGAACATGATCGTAAGATTATCGGTAATAAGAATCCTAATTGCCGTTTTAGTTTTAGTAATACATTGACTTGGAAAAATTGGTCTTTGTACTTTATGCTGAACTCAATGTTGGGCGGAGGTGGCTATTATATGGGAGGCAATGGTCTTTTGGTTCCGGATAATAGTTCAGATTATGTGGTTCGTTTGAACCAACCGGCTATCAGAGAGTATTGGACACCGGAAAACCATTCCAATGAGGGACTTGCTTTGTTTAGGAATCAGCCGATAGCTACAAGTATTTATCAAAATAGAGGATTTGTCCGTCTTCAGGATGTTTCTTTGATGTATTCATTCGATAAGAAATTGTTACAAAAGACAGGAGTTATTAGTCAGTTACAGTTGTTTTTGACAGGAAAAAATTTGTATACGTTTACTGGTTGGGATGGATGGGATCCTGAATATACAGCATTTCCGTTGACTCGTAGTTTGCAATTTGGAATTAAGTTATCACTTTAAATAGATGGAATTATGAAATACAATTTTATATCAAATACGATCTTTTCTAAATTAATAGCAGTAGCATTCTTTTTGGGAGGCTTGTTAGGATGTAATGATGACTTTTTGGAAGAGAAGCCGTTAGACTTCTTATCTTCAGAAAATGCCTATTTGGAAGCATCGGGCATTAAATTAGGAATAAATGGACTTCACAGTTATTTGCGTGATGTGTTGTATTATGGAGATGATGCTATTGTCTATTTTTACAGTTCAATGGCTGATGTCAGTTATAATGGGGAAAATCCAGGAGGAGTAACGTATGAAGTGTTGACCCCTTCCAATAGTTTGTTTTATAAATTGTGGAAGAATATGTACACTCTGATCAGTCGTTCTAATGAGTTATTACTTTATATTGATAAGGAAGAAACGACAGGTTGGGATAGTCCTGAACAGCGAGCATTATATAAAGGAGAAGTTTTGTTTTTCCGTGCGTATGCTTATCGTTTACTTACTTCTTTTTATGGAGATGTTCCTCTGTTGGTTGATGCGGTGACTGTCCCTAAAACTGAATTTGTTCGTACCCCATTAAAAGATGTGTATGCTCAGGTAGAGAGTGATTTACTTTTTGCTACTCAACATTTACCAGATCCTGGTAAGGAAGAAGAAAAAGGACGTGTTACAAAGGGGGCTGCTTGCCATTTGTTAGCAGAGGTTTATTTACAAGCGGGTAAATATAAAGAGGCAGTTGATGCTGCTACACATGTGATTGATGATTTTGGTTATCGATTGATGACTGAGCGTTTCGGGGCGACAACTGATGTCTTTAAAACTGGTGATGTATTCTTGGATTTATTTGCATATGGTAATCAAAATCTGAGTGAGAATAAAGAGGCGATATGGGTAGCTCAGTTTGGTGCTAATCTGTCAGGAGGAGGAGGAACAGGCAATGGCCCTCAAGGTTCAAATGTATCGGGTGGTGGAGGACAAAATAACGGTCCTCGTCGTCATGGCCCTCGTTATTATTCTTTGGGAAATGATCCTGCCGGATACGCTTGTATATTGGGTGAATTTATTGATGGTAAATATACAGGATATAGTGATACGTTGAGCCGGCCGGTTTCTTGGTCACGTCCAACATATCATGTGACTCATGAAGTTTGGGCTTCTGATTGGGATAATGATATTCGAAATGCACCTCATAATATTAAACGTACTTATTATTTCCAAAATCCAGAATCGCCTTATAATGGACAAGTCATAGATTTCTCTTTGTGGGGTAGCTATGAAACAAATGGTCGTAATCCGATGAAGGATACTTGTAATTTTATATATCCTTATTGGATCGGAAAGGTTGGTGATCCTTGTCATATTCAAGCTGAACCTCTTCGTAGTGGTGGAGGGTATACGTGGAAAGATTGTTACTTTATGCGATTGGCAGAAACCTATTTGAATCGGGCTGAAGCTTATATTCAGTTGGGTGAAATGCAAAAAGCTGCAGATGATATCAATGTTGTCCGTTCACGTGCGAACGCTAAACCTGTAGCTGTTGGAGATGTATCTCTGGATTATTTGTTGGATGAACGAATCCGTGAACTTTATACAGAAGAATTTCGTGAAGTAGTTTTACGTCGTACTGGTAAATTCCTTGAGTATTTGCGTAAGTATAATAATAATCCGCAAGCACCAGGTATGAATGTGAAAGACTATAACATCTTGTGGCCGATACCACAAACGGAGATTGATGCAACCGGAGGTGCGTTGACACAAAATCCTGGTTATAATTGATGGGGATGTGTTTCAAAGCTGTTAGTGATCGTATGAGTGCAAATGATAAAGTGAGGATCGCTTTTATAGGTATCGGCAACCGGGGAACCGATATTTCACAACGGATGTTTAAGACCGAACTGTGTGAAGTGGTTGCTCTTTGTGATGTCGATATGGGAGCTCCACATACGCAGAAGATTATTTCAATGTTTCCGGACGTCCCTCGTTTTCAGGATTTTCGTCAGATGTTCGATAAAATGGCGGATAAGATCGATGCTGTCACGGTTTGTACTCCTGACCATTCCCATTTTCCGATTACTATTGAGGCCATGGCTCATGGGAAGCATGTTTATGTGGTACTTTTCAGGAAGTAGAGTTGATGATGTGGGCTGAAAGGAAATTCGGTGTAGTCACTCAGATGGGAAATCAGGGACATTCGGAGGCGAATTATTTTCAGTTTAGAGCATGGAAAGAGGCTGGGTTGATAAAAGATGTCACAGCAATTACCGCTCACATGAATAACCCTCGTCGTTGGTATGAAAAAAGCCCATTGGACCATTATACTAACTTTTTATTGGCGTGCCAGGGAAAAGAAAAAGCCCGTTCTCCTTTTTCTGTAGCTGGTCCGTTAAGCCAAGTTTTTTGTCTTGGAGTATTGGCACAACGCCTGAATAGGAAGTTGGTTTTTGACCGTGAGTCGAAACAGATCTGTAATGATCCGGTTGCAAATCAGATGTTAATAGGCTCCCAACCTCGTGAAGGTTGGGAGCAGTATTATATTGTATAGATATTTTATATCTGATATTAAAGGAGGTGGTATTGTTTTTATAAACATGCCACCTCTTTTTTATGGCAAGCTTTTGAACCTTTCAAGATTATAACTCTCCGATGTAATAATGGGTATATCGGATATCTTTTCCGTTAAAAAAGGCCGAAATGGATAATATTTAAGTATATTAGCCCTTTGAGCATTGTATGCCTTGAATTAATTTTGGAGTTATGAATAGATTAAAGCTGTTAACGATTTGTATGTTTGTTTCCGGAGCCGTCTTTTCCCAAGAATGGAAGCCGCAAACATGGCCGGTTCTGAAACAATATGACCGGGAACATCTTTACCAGGTGGCATTGCCTTTGGGAGGAATCGGGACTGGAACGGTCTCTTTGGGAGGCCGGGGAGAGTTGCGGGATTGGGAGATTATGAATGTCCCTGGTAAGAAATATAGTACGGTGACGATCGGCAATAATGCACCTTTCTTTGCAATTTATGCAAAACCGCAGACGGGAGAGGCTACGACTACTCTGCTTGCAGGCCCTTTATATCCGCAGGAGTATTTGCATTATGAGGGGCGGCCGGTGAACCATCACGGTATGCCGCGTTTTGCCGATGCTACTTTCGAGGCGGCTTATCCGTTCGGACAAGTGCATCTTTCCGACCGGCAATTGCCGGTGAAAGTGACGGTCAAAGGATTCAATCCGTTGGTACCGGGAGACGCAGATGCCAGTGGCATGCCGATTGCCGTGTTGGCTTATGAGGTGACAAATACGACCGACCGTCCTTTGGAGGTAGCCGTTTGTGGTTCGATGCGCAATTTTATCGGGAAGGACGGCAGTAAGTTCAGGACTGACTGGAAAGGAGATTACATTCCGACAGGCGCGAAAGACAATAAAAAACAGTTTCGTAAAAAGAACGGCTTGCAAGGCCTCTACCTATATTCGGACGGGGTAGATAAGAATGATCCGGCTTATGGAACGGTGGCCTTGACCACTCAGGCAGTAGAAGGGGTCACCTACCGGACTTCTTCGCGGGCGGATAATTGGAATAATGGTATTCTTAACTTTTGGGATGATTTTAGTGCTGATGGCGAACTGACGGAGCGGGACAGACAGGAGGATGAAGACCCGATGGCTTCGCTGGCGGTAAAGAAGACAGTTGGACCTGGCAGTACGGAAACGTTTACTTTCTACCTGACTTGGAATTTCCCGAACCGGAAAGCTTGGTCGGAAACAATTGTCGGGAACTATTACAGCACTCGGTTCCCGGATGCCTGGGAAGCGGCCGAGGCAATCGTACCTCAGATTCCGGAAATGGAAAGGCAGACGCTCTCTTTTGTGCATGCCTTCCTGAAATCGACTTATCCTGATGTTGTCAAAGAGGCTGCTTTGTTTAATCTGGCAACATTGCGTTCGCAAACGGTCTTTCGTTTACCTAGCGGACATTTGATGGGATGGGAAGGCGTGATGGATCGTTTCGGTTCTTGTGCCGGCAGCTGCACGCATGTTTGGAACTACGAGGTGGCAACACCGTTTCTTTTCGGTGAATTGGCAAAGACGATGCGTGATGTGGAATTCAACTATGCGACGAAAGAAAATGGGCTGATGAATTTCCGGGCTTCCTTGCCTTTATCGGAAGCAGCGAAAGGTAATTCGGCTGCGGCGGACGGCCAGATGGGATGTGTCATGAAGATTTACCGGGATTGGCAGTTGTCGGGAGACGATGAGTTCCTGCAAAAGAATTGGGAGCAAGTAAAGAAAGTGCTTGCTTATGCCTGGACCGACAAAGGTTGGGATGGCAATCAGGACGGCATCATGGAAGGTTCGCAGCATAACACGATGGATGTGAACTATTTCGGCCCGAATCCTCAAATGGGCTTCTGGTATATGGGAGCCTTAAAGGCGGCTGAGAAAATGGCTTTAGCCATGAAGGATAAGATGTTTGCCAAGAAATGCAATACATTATTCCGGCAGGGAAGCACCTGGATGGATGCCAATCTGTTTAACGGGGAATATTATGAACATAAGATAACCGATCCCGAAACATTTGAATATCTGGATATGCGGAATCCGGACGTGAAGGTTCCGCCGTTTCAATTGGGAAAAGGTTGCCTGGTCGATCAACTGGTCGGACAGTATATGGCCCATATATGCGGTTTGGGATATCTGGGAGATAAGGAGCATATCCGTACGACATTGAGAAGTATCATGAAATATAATTATGTAAAGGATTTCAGCCGTCACTTTAATAATATGCGTTCGTATGTGATGGGAGATGAGTCCGGTCTGCTGATGGCCTCCTGGCCGAAAGGACGACTGGAAGTTCCTTTCCCTTACTTTGCCGAAGTGATGACCGGTTTCGAATATTGTGCCGCTGTCGGCATGATATTCGAAGGTATGGAAAAGGAGGCCTTGACTTGCATCCGTGCGATTCGTGACCGTCATGACGGGGCGAAACGGAATCCGTTCAGCGAGGCGGAGTGCGGACATCACTATGCCCGTTCGATGGCAAGTTGGGCAGCAGTAATCGCGTTGAGTGATTTCCAATATTCAGGAGTGGATCGACGGATGCATTTCACGGACCGGCCGGGATGTTATTTCTGGAGCAATGGTTATGCCTGGGGTACTTGTACCGTTACAGATGATACTGCTACGATCGAAGTCCTGAAAGGTTCTTTACAGTTGGACAAGTTGGTTATTGGAGATAAAGAGAAGCGGTTGAAGAATTTCAGACTTGCTTCAGGGGAAAATCGTATAATAAAATTATCATGAAAAATTCAAGAAGAACATTTTTCAAGCAGGGGCTTGCAGGTGCGTTGGCTTTAGGTTCGGCATCTCTTCCCGTTTCTGCTGCTGCTATGACGGATGGGGTTGGTAAAGTGAAGGCCAAGCGTGTGGTCCTGATATCTCTTGATGGTATCTGTGTGGAAGGATTTCTGAAAGCAAGAACTCCGAATTTGGATGTCTTGCTGGCTGAAGGTTCCCTTTCGCTTGATACGCGGGTGGTTATGCCTTCGGTGACTTTGCCCAATTGGACAAGCCATTTGACGGGAAGTGGTCCGGAACAGCATGGAGTTGTTGACAACAGTTGGGAAATATCCAAATTCAAGCTGCCTGCCATCCATACGGACAGTGATGGTTATTATCCATCGGTATTTAAAATCCTTAAGGATGCAGTTCCGCAGATGAAGACGGCTTTTTATTATAACTGGATAAATCTGTTCTATCCGTATAACAAGAAGTATTTGGATGAAGTCAGCTATTTAGAACAGGATGCTTATGTCCCGAATTATGAAAAGGCATTTTCTTTTCTGAAGGCTAATGAAGGTAATCCCACTTTGGTATTCCTTTATTCCGTGCATACCGATCATGCCGGGCATAAACATAAATGGATGTCTCCGGAATATATCAAGTCTATTGAAGAAGCGGATGTCGAGATCGGGAAATTTCTTGAAAAGATGAAACGGGACGGCTTGTATAAAGACACTCATTTTATGTTCCTGACGGATCACGGAGGTATTGAATACGGACATGGCGGAGTCAGTACGAATGAGATGATTGTTCCCTGGGGGATCACCGGTCCCGGAATACGCAAAGGGTTCAAGATCACGGAACCCAATAATACCGTGAATACGGCAGCTACGATCCTCCGTTTGTTTGATGTGGAGAAACCTTTACCTTGGACAGGGGAGGTATTAAGTTCTATATTCAAGTAAACAGTATTCGTAAGTAAGCCTAAATAAAAAGAGAGTATCTGGAAAAACCGGATACTCTCTTTTTTATGAATAAATAGTCTGTTTTTTAGTTCTGTTCCTTCAAGATCACGTCATGCGCTCCGCCTTCCACGATACTGGTTGAGGAAACCAATGTGATTTTGGCGTTCTTCTGCAAATCGGGAATGGTGATAGCTCCGCAGCTGCACATCGTGGCGATTATTTTGCCTAATGTGAGGTTGAGGTTGTCTTTCATCTTTCCAGCGTATGGCACATAGCTGTCGACACCTTCTTCGAACTTAAGTGCTTCGCTGCCGCCCATGTCGTAACGCTGCCAGTTCTTGGCGCGGTTCGAACCTTCGCCCCAGTATTCCTTTACGAAATTGTTACCGATCTTCATCTTCTTCGTCGGAGATTCGTCGAAGCGGGCGAAATAACGTCCCATCATCAGGAAGTCCGCACCCATCGCCAAAGCAAGAACCATGTGATAGTCATGCACCAGACCGCCGTCGCTGCAAATGGGCACATAGATACCTGTCTTTTTCATATATTCGTCGCGTGCCTGTGCCACGTCGATCAATGCGGTAGCCTGTCCGCGGCCGATACCTTTCTGTTCACGGGTGATACAGATGGAACCGCCACCGATACCTACCTTGATGAAATCGGCTCCGGCTTCGACCAGGTAGTCGAAACCTTCCTTATCGACAACATTTCCGGCACCGACCAGCACCTTGTCACCATACGTTTTCTTGATCCATTGCAGTGTTGCCTGCTGCCATTCGGAATAGCCGTCGGACGAGTCGATACACAATACGTCGACACCCGCTTCAACCAGCGCAGGAACACGTTCCATATAGTCGCGTGTGTTAATCCCCGCGCCTACGAGCAGTTTCTTATCGCTGCCGGACAACTCTTTCGGATTGTCGCGGTGGCTGTCGTAGTCTTTGCGGAAGACGAAATATTGCAAGTTCTGTTCCTTGTCGATGATCGGCAACGTGTTCAGTTTGTGATCCCAGATGATCTGGTTGGCTTCACTCAATGTCATGCCCAGTTCGCCGACGATCAGTTTGGAGAACGGAGTCATGAATTCTTTCACCTTCTTGTCGGGAGAATCCTTTTCGGCACGATAGTCGCGACTGGTCACCATACCCAGCAATTTACCGTTAGGAGTACCGTCGTCCGTCACACCGATCGTAGAGTGTTCGGTGCGCTGTACCAGAGCGATTACATCTGCCAACGTATTTTCAGGCGTCAGATTGGAGTCGCTGATTACAAAACCGGCTTTGAACTTCTTTACTTTCCGGACCATTTCGGCTTGGCTGTCGATAGGTTGTGAACCGAAGATGAAAGACAGTCCTCCGTTGCGGGCCAGTTCGATGGCCAACTTGGGACCGGACACGGATTGCATGATCGCTGAAACAAAAGGAATGTTTAGTTCGATCGCAGGCTTTTCGCCCACTTTGTGTTTCACAAGCGGAGTTTTCAGCGAAACGTTGGTTGGCACACATTGTTTGGTTGTTAAACCTGGAATAAGCAAGTATTCGCCGAATGTTCTTGATACATCGTTTAAGTAAACTGCCATAGTGTTTATATTTACGGGATGATTTTATTAGGGTACAAAAGTACTCAATTCTCTTGTATCATGTATTGTCGAGACTAAAGAAAATTATGTTTTTGCCTATTTTCTCTCTTTCGTGTATGGGGAAGCCAAGAATATCCGGACATCGGTGCCAGCCCGTATCAGCAACTTTTCCATAATCCGGAGTGTTATATAGATGAAATTAACAAAGGAGGATTATTTATGAAAACAGTAGTGGATAAAGCCAATACTCGCGGGTATGCAAATCATGGATGGCTGAAGACCCATCACACTTTTAGTTTTGCCAATTACTACAACCCGAAGCGAGTACATTTTGGCATGCTTCGGGTCCTGAATGACGACTCTGTCGCTCCGGGAGAGGGCTTCGATACACATCCACATAAGAATATGGAAGTCATCTCTATTCCGTTGAAAGGATATTTGCGTCACGGCGACAGTATCCGGAACAGCGAAGTGATTACTCCGGGCGATATCCAGGTGATGAGTGCAGGTACGGGGATTTTCCATAGCGAGTTCAATGATAGCGGTGAAGAGCAGCTGGATTTCCTCCAGATCTGGGTGTTCCCGCGCGAGGAGAATACAGCACCTCATTATAAGAGCTATGATATCCGCCCTGTTCTGAAGAAGAATGAGTTGGGAGTGATGATTGCGCCGGACGGCTCCGCCCCGGCTTCCATCAACCAGGATGCCTGGTTCTCGATGGGTACGTTGGATGCGGGACTGGTGAAGGAATACAAACTGCATGGCAAGAAGAACGGCGTTTACCTGTTCGTGATCGAAGGCGAAGTGGAGGTTGCCAACACAGTCCTTTCCAAACGTGACGGCGCCGGTTTCTGGGACACCGACAGCATTGCCATAGAGGTATTGAAACATGCGACCGTACTTTTGATGGAAGTTCCGATGGAATGATCTTTGTCAAAATGACAAAACGTCAAACAGGCTCCGGTTTCTATTGGCTGTAGCCGGGATAAGGATCGAACGGCTGTGTTTATCGTATTCTCGCGGAGATAAGGATTTCCGTTCTGCCACCGGAATGGAGTCATATGAATCTTTTTGTCTGCTGAAAGGATGCCGATCAGCTTATGTCTGCCGGCCGTGATAGAAATAGTCGAGGATAGCAGGCAAAATGATTATCCGGAACTATCCGTCCGGCAAATGCTTCCAGACAAAATAGAACGTTTCCGGCAATGTTTTTTCTCAAAATAGGGGACCGGATCTTATAAAAGTGCCGACTTTCTTGCATGAAGGTCGGCACTTTTGTTGTAAAAGGTCCTTATCTTTCTGTCTGTATGTGCCTATGTATGCTCGAATACATGCTTATGAAACCTGGAACATATGCCTATGGAGCAGGGAATACATGCAAATGTAGCTTGATTTGCCTTGCGGGAGAGTCTGTAAGGGCGGACTTGCTATATTGAAGTGTCAGCCTAATTGTTTGATCGGTAATAAAATGTCCGGTAAGATAGAGACGGGGTGTTATTTTGATTTATCAGAATACTTGTGCTGGCAGAAGTACAGAAAAGCCTTTTCATCCCTTTATAAAAAATCAATCGGAGAAACTTCTTGTTGGAAAGAAAAGAACTACAGTCTTAATAGAACTACGGTATTTGTTTTCGGATTTTATGATATGGTTTGAATAT
>ERZ791842.971-NODE-971-length-18194-cov-3.24687_pt1 | contig 18194 bp, 16 predicted proteins | sample MGYA00509944_ERZ791842 | MGnify/ENA primary metagenome ERZ791842 (study PRJEB30046, sample SAMN00715263) | human gut metagenome | study: EMG produced TPA metagenomics assembly of the A metagenome-wide association study of gut microbiota in type 2...
TCCGAAATTGCTCCAAACGGACAGCTTACCATACACATTCCGCAAGATACACATTTATCATTGTCAATATGAGCTCTTCCCATCTTATCCGAACCAATCGCATTCACCCCGCATGCTTTCGCACATGGACGCTCTTTTTTTGAAATTGCATCATATGGACAGACAGATTTGCATTTCCCACACTTAATACATTTTTCCTGATCAATGTAGGAACGTCCCTTTTTCATGGAAATAGCTCCCACCGGACAGACTTCGCGGCAAGGATGTGCCACACAGCCTTTACACATGTCACTCACTTCATATCCCTTTTCCTCGCATGCCGCACAGGCAGATGGGATAACCTGCATAAGCGGTGGCTCATAATATTTTTCTGAAATATTACTTTCTTCAATCCCAGCTGTCAGATGTACCGGCTTATCCTCCGGGCGAAGTGACATTCCCATCGCAAGGCGCATACGCTCCCTTACAATTGCACGCGAACGGTAAATACTCTCTCTGTATTTCTCCGTATCCTCATTAATCAGTTCATAAGGAACAGCCTCAATATCGTCGATCAGCGTCTCCGGAGTCGATTCAAATGCCAGCTTTGCTACCTTTGTGAACACTTGTCTTCTGATTCTTCTAATTGGTGTTTCCAATCCTCTCATGGCTTTTTCTCCTTTATCTCTGTAAAATGCATTCTCTATTTATCATAGAAACCTATCTGTGATTTGTCAATATTTTTTGTGCGTAATAGACGGATTGCATTGCATCTTTTCCATAGAAATCCGCTCCGATCATATCCGCATATTCCTGATTCAAAACAGCTCCGCCGACCATAACTTTACAATCCGGCGCTTTTTCTCTAAGCTGTCTGATCGTCTCTTCCATGCTTACGACAGTAGTCGTCATCAGAGCACTTAACCCTACAAGCTTCACCTCTTTTTCAAGCACCGTCTCAACAATACATTCTGGCGCCACATCTTTTCCCAGATCGATTACTTCAAAACTGTAATTTTCTAAAAGTACTTTCACAATATTCTTTCCGATATCGTGAATATCCCCTTTCACGGTTGCAAGAATGACTTTTTCTTTCTCTTTTTCCTCTCCGCCGTTCTTTTCAAGCTCCTCTTTTAAGACCGCAAAAGAACTTTTTGCCGCATCTGCACTCATCAGTAGCTGAGGAAGAAATACAGTTCCCTTTTCAAAACCTTTTCCGACCGTGTCAAGCGCCGGAATCAGATAGGTATTAATGATCTCAAGCGGTTCCTTTGTTTTTACAAGTGCAACCGTTGTCTGGTATGCATCTTCTTTCAATCCTTTTTCAATAGCTGTCTTCAGATCAATTTGCTGCCCTGCCGGCACTGTTGTTTTCGCCGGTTCCTGATTGCCGTAATGTGCAATATAGTTCTCGCAGTTTGTGTCATAATTCATCAGTGCACAGTAGGAATGATACGAGCGCATCATATCCTCTGAAGACGGATTGATAATCCCCGCCGTCAATCCATTTTGCATTGCCATAGTATAGAAATTCGCATTGATGACCGGACGACTTGGAAGTCCAAAAGAGATATTAGACACACCAAGAGCAGTCCGGACTCCATATGTATCCCGTACCATTTTCAACGCTTCCAATGTTGTCTTTGCTCCGTTTGGCTCTGAGCTGATTGTCATGGTAAGCACATCAATGACAATATCCTTTTTGTCAATACCATATTTTTTTGCTTCCTCGATAATCTTGCCTGCAACCTCAAGACGCCCTTTTGCTGTCTTTGGAATCCCATTTTCATCCAGCGTAAGTCCAATAACAACTCCACCATACTTTTGAATCAACGGGAAAACTGCATTCATGGATTCCTGTTTTCCGCTGACTGAATTTACCATTGGCTTTCCATTGTAAATACGCATCGCCTGCTCCATTGCCTCTGTGTCGACTGTGTCAATCTGAAGAGGGAGACTTGTCACACTTTGAAGTTCTCTGACCACCTCTTTCATCATTACAACCTCATCGATATCCGGAAGTCCCACATTCACATCTAAAATATGTGCCCCCTTATCCTGCTGTGTAATTCCTTCTTTTAAAATATAGTCCAGGTTATGTTCCTTTAAAGCCTGCTTAAACTTACTCTTTCCTGTCGGATTGATACGCTCTCCAATAATAACAGGCATATCTCCAAGTTCCACTGCTTTTCCATAGGAGGAGACAATCGTGTGATTCTTGAAGGTTGGCTTTGTCATCTCCAAGTCTTTACAAGCTGAAATCATCGCGCGGATATGCTTTGGAGTTGTACCACAGCATCCGCCGATCACACAGGCACCTGCTTTTACAATCTCCTGGAGCTGTTTGGCAAAAACATCCGGTGTGACATCATAGTAGGTCTGTCCGTCTCTTTGCTTTGGAAGTCCCGCATTCGGCTTTACAATGATTGGCAGTGAAGTATATTGCGCAATCTGCTGCAAAATAGGGAGCATCTGTTTTGGTCCCATTCCACAGTTAATCCCAAGTGCATCCACTCTGAGACCTTCCAAAAGCGCCACTACAGACGGCACATCTCCTCCTGTCAGAAGTTTTCCTTTGTCATCAAATATCATCGTTGCAAATACAGGGAGATTTGTGTTTTCTTTTGCTGCAAGGACTGCCGCTTTCACCTCGTAAGTATCACTCATTGTCTCGATATGAATCAAATCTGCCCCTGCTTTCTCCCCATACTGCACAACTTCTTTGAATGCTTCATAGGCGTCTTCAAAAGACAGGTCTCCCAAAGGTTTTAACAATTTTCCAGTCGGTCCGATATCCAAAGCAACATAATAGTCTCGCCCATCTCTGATCCCCGCCTTTGCTCCAAATCTGACATTTTCAACTGCCGCATCAATGATAGCCTTTAAGGAACAATTTTCGTCATGAAACTTCAATGCGTTCGCTCCAAATGTGTTCGTAAGCACAATATCACTTCCAGCCTCAAAATATGACTGATGAATTTTTCGTATCGTTTCTTTTCGCTCTATATTCCAGGTCTCAGGGAGTTCGCCAGGCTGAAGTCCTTCTGCCTGCAACAGCGTCCCCATCCCTCCGTCAAAAAATAAGAGCTCTTTTCCTAATCTTTCCAGTAACATATTAACTCCTTCTGTATATACAATCTAATTTCTGACATTCTTCGCAGCCTTTGATATGGCATGGCTCCTGTGTGCTGCTGATCCCAATCACAGCCGTCACAGACTTTGTCGGGGTAAGCATATAACTCTCTGTCATCGTCAGTCCTATCGTCTTTGCAGCATCAAGCATGCGTAAGATATCATCCTGATGTAAAATGGAGTAATCTCCATACCCCGGACTGAATCTTGGGCGAAGATATAACTGCTCCTTGCGCAGACTTTCGGCAATTTCATTTTGTGCCTTATCACAATATTCCTCCAGCATCGCAGCTGCACACGCCTGCAGAACAACTGCCTTCGCCATATCCGTCAGACTGTATCGTTTCATAAGCACATCCACACCGGTCCCGAGTGTCGCTCCAAATACGACTGCCTGAGAACAGCCCTTCAAGTTCTTATATAGATTTTTACTTTTAATTTTCATTTTTCCTATGCTAAGCTCATTCGTATCCGGAAAAGTAGTTTCAAAAATGCGATAGGTGAATTTTGCATTTACGATGTGTTCCAATTCTTTGAAAGAATCTTCCACCAGCTGTAATGTTCGTTCATCTATCGCATGTCTTCCATATCCAAGATACCGAACGGCTTCTCTCGTTCGTATATCCATAATACCCTCTAATTTCGTTTATTTGATAATCTCTGATAAGTTTGTCATGATTGCAGCTGCAATTTCCGGCTTATTCATAGAATAAATATGAATATTCTGAATACCATTTGCAATCAGATCGATAATCTGATCTGTCGCATAGGCAATTCCCGCCTGCTGCATCGCTTTTGGATCATCTCCGAACCGGTCTACTATGGCACGAAATCTTTCAGGAAGGATTGTTCCCGAAAGTTCACAGATACGAGCGATCTGCTTTCCATTCGTGACAGGCATAATTCCTGGAAGAACAGGAACTGTGATTCCTTTCTCTCGAATCCGGTACAGGAAATTGTATAAAATCGAATTGTCAAAAAACATCTGTGTCGTCAGAAAATCTACGCCGACATCCACTTTTTCTTTCAAGTGCGCAATATCCTCTGATTTGTGCTCGCTCTCCACATGTCCTTCCGGATAACATGCTGCCCCGATACAAAAATCTCCCTGTGATTTGATATCTGCAATCAGCTCACTTGCATATTTATAGTGGTTGGGAATCGGAAAAGCTCCATCTTTTGGGATATCTCCGCGAAGTGCCAGTATATTTTGAATTCCCTGTTCCTTTAACTGCTCAATGACTTGTCTTACTTCTTCTTTTGTGGAAGAAGCGCAAGTCAGATGCGCAAGACTTGCCACCCCAAGATCATTCTGGATATGAGATGCAATCTTGACTGTATTCTTGCTTGTCCCGCCGCCGGCTCCATAAGTCACACTGATAAAGGAAGGCTTTAAAGCCGCAATCTCTTCTGTTGCTTCCAATACTTTTCCGTATCCGGCATCTGTTTTTGGGGGAAATACTTCAAACGAAATATTCACTCTGTTTTCTGATAATCTGTCTTTAATTTTCATGTCCAATCTCCTCCGGTCTCTTCTTTTGTCTATAAAGTGTTGTATAAATCCTCATATTGTTTTGCAGAATTTTTCCATGAGAAATCTTTCTGCATCGCCCGCTCTGCAATCTTATTCCAGTCGCGTTTTTTATCGTAATAAATCTGCTCTGCATACCGCACAGTATGCATCATCTCATGCGCATTATAATTGCAGAAACTGAATCCTGTTCCCGTCTTTTCATATTCATTATAAGCTTCAACTGTATCCTTTAATCCTCCGGTCTCTCTCACGATCGGAACTGTTCCATATCGAAGGCTCATCAGCTGACTAAGTCCACAAGGCTCAAATAAGGACGGCATTAAAAATGCATCACAGGCAGCGTAAATCATATGAGACATTGGTTCAGAATAATAAATCTGAGCCGATACTTTTCCCGGATATTTCCATGCGAAATGCCGGAACATGTTCTCATATCTCTCCTCACCGGTTCCAAGTACAACGATCTGAATCTCGTCCTGACACAATTCGTCTAACACATATGCGATCAGGTCAAATCCTTTCTGGTCAGTCAATCTGGAGACAATACCGATCATCATCTTCTTTGCATCAACTTCCAGCCCAAGCTGCTCTTGAAGTGCAAGTTTATTTTTCACCTTTTCTTTTCTAAAGTTCTCTACTGTATAATTTCTTGCAATATGGATATCCGTGCCAGGATTATATTCTTCATAGTCAATACCATTGACAATTCCGGACAGACTGTTACTTCTTGCATTCATAAGTCCCTCCAGTTTTTCTCCGTAAAATGGTGTCTTAATCTCTTCGGCATAAGAATTGCTCACTGTCGTCACGCGGTCTGCATATACAATACCTCCCTTCAACAGATTTGCATCTTTATATGCCTCCATCTTGTCCGGCACAAAATAATAATCCGGAAGCCCTGTAATCTCTTTTACTTTATCGGTTCCCCACACGCCTTGGAATTTCAGATTATGTATCGTCATAACAGTCTTAATCCCCCGATAAAATTCTCCACCATAACGGAAATTGTCAAGATATACCGGAATCAACCCAGTCTGCCAGTCATGGCAGTGAATGATATCTGGTCTGAAATCTATCAACGGTAAGATGCTGAGCACTGCCTTTGAGAAGAACGCAAATTTTTCAATGTCCCAAAGCATATCACCATAAGGCTTGAACCCCGCAAAATATTCCTCATTATCTACAAAATAGAATGTCACTCCGTCCAATTCAAGCTCCAGAACACCTACATAACGGCTCTGCCAGTAAAAATCCATGTAAAAATGTGTCTTGTACTGCAACTGATTCTTCCATTCTTCTTTTATACACATGTATTTTGGCAGTATTACTCTGACATCATACTGTTCTTTGTCAAAATTTTTGGGCAAGGATCCGACAACATCGGCTAACCCACCGGTTTTAATAAACGGCACTGATTCTGAAGCGGCAAATAATATTTTTTTCATGACCTTCCCTCCACTCATTTTTATAGCACTTTCTTTCTATTATACCGAGTGCAGCCCAAAGGGTCAATAAAAACTCCTGTATATTTATGCGTGCTTTTTTTCTAATCGGATTGTATCGGATACCAAAGCGATAAATTCTGAGTTCGTCGGCTTTCCTTTTCCATTGCTGACAGTATATCCAAACAAGTCATCTAAAATATCTAGTTTTCCTCTGCTCCAAGCCACCTCAATCGCATGTCGAATTGCACGTTCTACTCTGCTTGATGTTGTACGATATTTCTTCGCCACTGTCGGATACAGTATTTTCGTGATCGCGTTCAGTACATCCATATCTTCCACAGCCATCATAATCGCATCACGCAAATAGTGATATCCTTTGATATGTGCCGGTATTCCGATTTCATGAATCATATTTGTCACACGACTCTCCAAACTTTCTTCGTCAATCTCTCTTCTGCATTCGGAAATATTTCCCACGGGCGTCTTTTCATATTGTATTTCTCTGTGTGTATGTTTGATTCTGTTTAATACCATTTCATTGTTAAACGGTTTCATGATGTAGTAGCTTGCCCCTCTTTTAAAGGCGTCTTCTGTAATTCGTTCCTGTCCAATTGCTGTTATGATAATAAAATCTGGCATTTTTTTTAAGTTTCTATCCTCCTGTACAAGTTCCATGACACTTAAACCGTCCATTTTCGGCATGATCAGATCTAATAATACGACATCCGGCTCCTTATTTTTTATGATATGATACATATCTTCTCCATTATCAGCCTTTCCGACAAGTGTCAATTCCTCGTCATTATTTACAATTTCCTCCAAAATGTTCAAAATCCGCTCATTATCATCAGCAATTGCCACGTTTAACCGTCCCACTTTATTGTCCTCCTACACTCTTAATCTCTGTTTTCAATCACAAATCCTATTATATCTTCCGTCATTTTGGCGTGCAAGCGAATGTCGTCGTAATATTTCGACATTTCTCTTTCTATTCTATATTTTTCAACATATTCTCTATAAATATTCCGTATCCTTTTGTCGCATCTTGTACAAACACGTGAGTTACTGCTCCGACAAGTTTTCCGTTCTGTATGATTGGGCTGCCACTCATTCCCTGAACAATTCCCCCAGTCAGATCCAACAATTCAGGGTCTGTGACTTCCAGCACAATTCCCTTGTTCACTTCCTTACAAAATAAGTCTACTTTTGTAATTTTTATCTGATAATCTCTCACAGTTCCATCCACCGCACAGCGAATAAAGGCATCCCCTGTCTGTATCTCTTCTTTCTTTCCAATTGTCATCGGTGTCTGTTCGGCAAACAGAGCGTCAATCTTATCTACGGTTCCATAAATTCCCGCCTCTGTGTTTTTTGCAATTTTCCCTAATATATTATAGCGGTTATAGACGATAATCCCTTCCATGCCGCCCGGATTTCCACTTTCTCCCTTTTGAATATCTTTTATACTCGTCTCGTATAATGTGCCATCCGTAATATCGAGCAGCTCATTTGTATCCACATCATGAATTCCGTGTCCCAATGCTCCAAATTCGCTGTTCCCAGTCAAAAATGTGATGGTGCCAAGTCCCTGCGCGTTATCTCTTACCCAAATTCCGAGCTTATATTCTTTTTCAGTCACTTTTACCGGTTTCATCTTTACCTCAATTACTTCCTCTTTTCTTCGCACTTTCAGTATCACTTCCTCAGATGTAAGATTCTTTATTTCCTCCAGCAATTCTTTTTTATTTGCAACCGGCTTTTCATTGATACCAACAATGTAATCCCCTGCCTTTACCAGATGTTTGGCCGGTTCATAATTCAATCCGTCAAGCCCTTCAAGCGCTTCTGTTCCAAGAACCATTACACCATCTGTCTCCATATAAATGCCAATGGGCATTCCACCCGGTATCAACAGATCACCGGATGCCGCTTTTGCGCTGACTTCTTCCTTAGAATACATCTGTTTTGCATTCCGTATACTAAATCCGCCTCCCACAAACAGGCCAAACAACAATACCATTATTAAAAATCTTCTATACCAGCGTTTTTTCATATCACATGTCCTCCTGCTAAAAAAACAGATGCAAAATGCATCTGTTTTAGTATGTGATATTCTCTTTTTTTCACTCTGGCATTATTTTGTACGTTCTGCCAATTCTTTCATCTCAGCTGCACTTTGCATAACAGTATCTGTAATCTTTGCACCTCCAAGAATTCTGGCAAGCTCTTCAATTTCCTGTTCTTTACTTAATCGGAAAATTTTACTTTTTGTGACACCATCCTCCACCTGCTTTTCAATCGCGTAATGTGCATCCGCCATCGCTGCAATCTGCGCAAGATGGGTAATGCAGATCACCTGATGATTTCGTCCGATAAAAGACATCTTTTCAGAAACCTTCTGAGCGGTTCTTCCGCTGATTCCCACATCAATCTCATCAAAGATCAATGTCTCTATCTGGTCTTTCTCAGCCATCACACTTTTAATTGCGAGCATGATTCTTGACAGCTCTCCTCCCGATGCAACATCGCCGAGCGCTCTCACCGGTTCTCCGGGATTCATGGAAATCATAAATTCAACTTCATCTGTCCCCTGAACTGTATAAGTCCCAAGCTCACGAAACACAATTTCAAACTGCGTATCTAAAAAATTCAGATCTCGAAGCCCTTTTCGAATCGCTTCTGCAAGCTTTACGGCTTCTTCTTTCCGCAGTAAAGACAACTGGTTAGAATAGTGTTTTACTTCTGCTTCGGTCTCTTCCACTTTTTTTTGTAACTGCGCCAGATACGCATCATAATCCTGCAGTTTTAATAGCCTTTCCTCTTTTTTATCACAATATTCTAAAATCTCTTCAATAGAATTTCCATATTTTGCCTTCAAACGATTGATCTCATTCAATCGTGTCTCCACTTCAAAAAACGTCTCTTCCGAAAAATCAAAGGACATTTTGTAGTCTGACAATTCTCGGTTAAAATCATTCAAAAGACTATCTATCTCCGCAAGCTGCTGAAACATATCCTGTGCCTGCTCATCGCAGCCTGCCGCCTCCTGCATACAACGAAGCGCCCTGCTGATTGCCTCGCTTGCCGTCTCTGAGTTCGTTCCACCGGTGTACTCATATGCCTCTTCCAAATTTCCCACGATTTTCTTTCCATTCGTCATCCGGCGATATGTTTCCTCCAGTGTCTCATCCTCCTGTCTTGAAAGCTTCGCCTGTCTGATCTCCTGAATTTCAAACTCTAAGAACCCGATCTCCTTATTGCGTTCCTTTTCATCTGTCAACGCCTCTTCAAGCTCTTCTTTCTGCTCTTTGTAAATCAAATAAGCCTTTGCAAGCTTTTCTTTCACCTGCTTAATGTTCTCTTTTGCAAATGCATCTAAAATTGTCAGATGATTTTTTTTATAGAGCAGGGACTGGTGCTCATGCTGTCCATGAATATCGATTAAAATCGACGCTGCTTCTTTTAAAAGCGCAATCGGAACCGTCTCGCCATTGATCTTACTGATACTTCTCTTACTCATAAGTTTTCTGCTAAGAACAACGACTCCATCTTCCGGGAAAATATCTTTTCTTTTCAGCGCCTCCGCCTGTGTCTTATTTTCCACAAAAAATGTTAGTTCCACATATCCATATTCTGCACTCTTTCGTATGATATCAGCGGAATATTTTCCTCCCAATGCAAGATTGACAGAACCAAGAATAATTGATTTCCCGGCGCCTGTCTCCCCTGTCAAAATATTCAGCCCCTTTGTAAATTCCACTTCAATCTCATCAATCAATGCAAGATTTTTCACATACAAATTATGTAACATATTCTTTCTCCCAGACTCTCTTTTGACACATCTTGTCTTACATTACAATTTTTCTGATTTTGTCCATCACGTTCACTGTATCATCTGTCGTCCGTATTGCACACATAATCGTGTCATCTCCTGCAATACAACCGACCACTTCATTCCAATTCATCGCGTCAATTGCCGCCGCCACTGCCATTGCCATGCCGGAAACAGTTTTGATCACCAGTATATTTTGAGCCATGTCCATGGAAACATATCCGTCCTTTAAAACCCTCATATATTTCTCGCTCATCGCCGTTTCAGGTGTCTTCAAAATCGTATATTTCTGTCTTCCGCCCTCAGTTGGAACCTTTGTCAGCTTCAGGTCTCTGATATCTCTGGAAACTGTTGCCTGTGTCACCTGAAATCCTTCCTGATTCAAGCGCTCTGCCAGCTCCTCCTGTGTCTCTATATTATGCTTATTGATGAGCTCAACTACTTTTGCATGTCTTTTTCCCTTCATTTTTTCAGCTTCCTTTCATCTTTTTCCTCAACGTCTCTAAAAAGCTTATTTTGCTCAGCTTAAAAAGTTTCGTGGTATCTTCCGCCCTTCTTATGACAATCTGATCCCCTGTATATATTTCAATTGTCTGTTCTCCATCAAACGAAACTGCTGCAATCTCTGTCCGGTTATCTCTTCCTTTTCCAATCTCCACAACAATCTCATCCTCAGCCGACAGCACAATACTTCTTGTATTTAAGGCGTGAGAGCAGATTGGTGTCACAACAATCATAGATGCGGTAGGCTCTACAATCGGACCACCGGCAGACAAATTATATCCGGTCGAGCCGGTTGGGGTAGAAATAATCACTCCATCCGCCTGATATGAATTCAAAAGTTCTCCATTCACGTAAATATTAAAATGAATGATCCGAAGAGCTCCTGCTCTTCCCACAACAATATCATTGAGCGCTACATCTTCCTGACCTTTATTCAGAACTCCTTTGAGCATCATTCTTGCCTCAATCTCCGGAGTCTCTTCAAAAAGCTGCTCCAGTGCCTGCTCAATATTTTGCACTTCCACTTCCGTCAAATACCCAAGCGTTCCCAAATTAATCCCAAGAAGCGGTGCTTTGCAGGTACGCAATTCTCTTGCAGCACGAATTAAAGTTCCATCGCCGCCAAGTACCAGGACGCATTCCGTATCCTTTGGCACACTCTTACCATCTGACGCTACAATACACTGTCTGCCATGCTGTTCGATATATCGTTGAATCCGATGTGTTGTCACAAGCTCCCTGTCTTTGCTTTGGTTTGTAATGATATAAAACTTATCCATCTTCTATCCTCTATTTTTATTTTGCCAATGTGGAAAAGGCATTCTCCACAATCTGCTTCCAGTCAATCTCCACGTGTTCGATTGTATCTGTCTGTTCTGTTTTCTGCAAATGCACAAGATATTCGATATTTCCTTCCGGACCTTTGATTGGAGAAAAGTCAAGATTTAGCACTGAAAATCCGATAGACAGTGCATAGGACAGCACCATCTCAATCACTTCATAGTGCGTACTTTTTTCACGTACTACACCCTTCTTTCCTACCTTTTCTCTTCCAGCCTCAAACTGCGGCTTGATCAGTGCCACGATCTGACCATCCTCTTTCAGATAATTCCGAATCGGAAGCAATACCTTTGTAAGTGAAATAAAGGAGACATCAATCGAAGAAAAATCAATTTCTTCTCCCAGATCCTCCGGTGTCACATAACGGATATTTGTCTTCTCCATGCAGATAACACGATCATCCTGTCTTAATTTCCACGCAAGCTGTCCTTTTCCGACATCAATGGCAAACACTTTTCTTGCCCCGTTTTGCAGCATACAGTCTGTAAAACCACCAGTCGAAGCGCCCACGTCCGTGCAGACTTTCCCTTCCAGACAGACGTCAAAATTGGCAACTGCCTTTTCAAGCTTCAAGCCTCCACGGCTGACATACGGAAGCGTATGCCCTTTAATCTCAATCTGCACTTCATCCGAAAATGTTGTCCCTGCTTTATCCTCTCTTTGTTCTTCCACAAACACATTACCGGACATAATGATCGCCTTTGCCTTTTCTCTGGACTCTGCTAAATTCCTTTTTACCAGTAATACATCTAATCGTTCTTTCATATACTCTCCTAAATCATCTTCATTTCAATGCGTCATATGTTGCAACAATTTTCTCAACAATCGAATCCGCATCCAGATGCACTTCTTTTCTCAACAACTCCACATTACCATGTTCCACATATTCATCCTGAATACCATTTTGCAATACGCAGACATCCATTCTTTCTCTTGCAGCATAATTGGCAATTTTCTCGCCATATCCGCCATCTAAAAGGCCTTCCTCAATCGACACAAAAAGTCTGTGTGCTCTGCTCATCTGTTTCAGGATATCCTGATCAAATGGTTTGACAAAGCGCACATTGATCAGACTGCAATGATATCCTCTTTCTCTTAGCTGCGCACACACTGCCTCCGCAGTCTCCATCATATGCCCAACAGCAAAAACTGCGATGTCCTGTTCCTCATAAATAACTTCACTTTTCCCATATACGATCGGCTCCCGGAATTCCTGCAGTCCGTCATACGCCGCTCCCCTTGGATATCTGATGGCGATCGGTCCGTGAAATTCGATTGCAAACCGGATCATATCCGCAAACTCCCATTTATTTTTCGGGGACATCACTGTCATATTCGGGATTCCGCTTAAATATGCAAGATCAAACAGTCCCTGATGTGTCTCCCCGTCATTTCCGACAAGTCCCGCCCGATCTACCGCAAAGACGACCGGCAAATTTTGCAGACAGACATCATGTATCATTTGATCATACCCTCTCTGTAAAAAGGAAGAATATACAGCAAATACAGGTTTTAGCCCTGCTGCTGCAAGTCCTGCTGCAAAAGTAACCGCATGCTCTTCTGCAATTCCGACATCAAAAAATCTGTCCGGATATTTCTTTGCAAACGGTGTCAGACCCGTCCCGTCTTTCATTGCTGCAGTGATTGCAACAAGCTTTGGCTCCTCTTTTCCCATCCTGTACATCACCTTTGCAAAAACATCGGTATATGTGTCTTTGTCACCAGAAGATTTCTGCTGTCCAGTGGCAATATCAAACGGACCTGTCCCATGAAATTTGGAAGGCATCTTTTCCGCCGGAAGATATCCTTTTCCTTTTTCTGTCAAGACATGGACAAGCACAGCATGGTCAATCTTCTTTGCTTCCTGAAAAATTTTATATAATTTTTTGATATCATGACCGTCGACAGGACCCAGATAAGTGATTCCCATATCTTCAAACAACATCCCAGGTACAAGCAATTGCTTGATACTGTTTTTTGTCTTTCGAATATGTGACACGATCTGATCTCCAACACACGGCACTTTCTGTAATGTCTTTTCTACATTTTTCTTCAAATCTGTATAGGCATGTGCTGTGCGGATTCCATCCAGATAGTTCGACATTCCTCCGACATTTTCAGAAATCGACATCCGATTATCGTTTAATACAATAATAAAATTGCTCTTCAGATGAGAGGCGTTATTCAACGCTTCATAAGCCATACCTCCGGTCAGAGAACCGTCTCCGATCACTGAGATGACCTGATAATCTTCTTTCAGTATCTCTCTTGCCTCCACATATCCCAGTCCTGCCGAGATTGAAGTAGAACTGTGTCCCGTATCAAATGCATCACATGCACTTTCTTTTCGTTTCGGGAAACCGCTCATCCCCCCGTACTTACGCAGATCATCAAATCCTGCTTTTCTTCCTGTTAAAATCTTATGTGTATATGCCTGATGTCCCACATCCCATATAATTTTATCTTTCGGAAGTGAAAACGCCAAATGCATCGCCATCGTCAGTTCCACTACACCTAGATTGGAAGCCAGATGTCCTCCCGTTTTACTGATCTTTTCAACCAAAAACTGACGAATCTCTTCTGCCAGCGTATCTAATTCACTTTCCTTTAGTTTTTTAATATCATCTTCTTTTTGAATTCGCTCCAATACCATAAGAGCACCCCTTTTATTTTTCTCTGTAAATTAATTCTTTTAAAAGCATCTCCAAAAACTGATTTTCCCCTGAAATGCTGTGTAATAAATGAATCGCTTCCATGGAAAGGCTCTCCACAGCCTCCTTTGCGTTTTCAATTCCAAGCAACGTCACATATGTCGTCTTTTCATTCTTTTCATCGCTGTGAATTGGCTTTCCAAGCACTTCCACCGTGCTTGTCACATCCAAAATATCATCCTGTATCTGAAAAGCGACTCCCACATATTTTGCAATCTGTTCTATCTTTTGCACTTCTGTCTCAGAAGCGCCGGCAAGCACCGCTCCGATCATCATAGCACACTCGATCAGAGCACTTGTCTTCAGCTCATAAATAAAATCCAACACTTCTTTGGAAACAGCTTGTCCTGCACTCTTGACATCGACTACCTGTCCCCCGATCATGCCGTAAATTCCAGCTTTCTCAGAAAGGATTCTCATCGCCTGACCAATCTCTATGCTCTTTTGCGGACACATTGCAAACGCCTTTACAGCCGTCTCAAAGGCAAAATTAAGAAGTGCATCTCCCGCCAGAATCCCCATTGCCTCACCGTACACAACATGTGTAGTCTTTCTCCCTCTGCGGTAGTCATCATTGTCCATCGCCGGAAGATCATCATGTACAAGTGAATACGTGTGAATCATCTCAATCGCTGCCATAAACGGCTCAATAAGTTCCTCATCACCGCCAAACAATACATATGTCTCTCTCATCAGCATCGGCCGGAGACGTTTTCCACCGGCTAGAAGACTATACTCCATCGCCTCCATGATCTCTTTTTGGAGACCTTCTTTGACCGGCAGATATTTTTTTAAAATCTGTTCTATCGCTGTTATTTTTCCGATTCTTTCTTCCTTAAAATTCATGCTCTTCACCATCTTTATCCAATATCATTACTTTTTTCTCAATCGTCTCAATCTTATCATTACATATCTTCAGCAATTCCATTCCTTCATGATACAATTGAAAAGAATCCTCAAGCGAAACAGCTTCTCCCTCTAATTTTTTTACTACTTCATCTAACTGTTCAAATACGTCCTCCAGAGTCTGATCTTTTTTATTTTCTGCTTCCACAATGTTCCTCCTTATGCGTATCTTCTACTCTTGCTTTGATCACACCGTCTGTCACATATACATTCAGTGTCTCTCCATTTGCCGTATCTGCGATTGTCTTCACCACTTTGCCATTTTCCGTTGATACATAAGCAAATCCCTGATTCAGCTTTGCCAGCGGCGAAAGTCCTTTCATACGTTCGATATAAAAACCAAATCGGCGTTTTTTATCGTCAATCTTTCTTTCCATTGTCTGTCTGAGCCGCTCTTCCAATTCCACCGTTCTTTGCTGTTTGTCCCGCAGTTTATTTTGCGGATGCAGATACTTTAATTTCAATGCATACTGCCCGGTTTTTATCTTTTCCCATTCTGCTTTCTGATGTATTGCTTTACGTATCTTTATTCGATATTCTTCAACTCCGTTTAAAAATGTCTCATATTCAAACACCGCAAGTTCAGCCGCCGCAGAAGGCGTTGGCGCCCGCAAATCTGCCACATAATCTGCGATAGTTGTGTCCGTCTCATGCCCCACCGCTGAAATAACCGGAATCCGGCATTCAAAAATAGCTCTCGCAACAATTTCTTCATTAAACGCCCAAAGATCTTCTATAGAACCGCCGCCGCGCCCTACAATGATCAAATCTACTCCTTTTTTTTCAAGCGCCGCAATTCCTTCTACAATACTTGCAGCCGCCCCTTCTCCCTGAACCAATGCAGGGTATAAGAGTAACTGCACATACGGGTTTCTTCTGCCTGCAACATTGATAATATCCCGAATCGCCGCGCCTGTAGGCGCCGTCACAACGCCGATTGTTCTTGCAAACTTCGGAATCGGCTGCTTGTACTCCTCGGCAAACATTCCCATCTCGCCCAGTTCCTGTTTCAATGCCTCGAATCTCTCATAAAGTGCTCCGGCTCCATCTAGAATAATCTCTTTTGCATAGAGCTGATATTTCCCATCCCTCTCGTATGTGGTTATATTGCCAAGCACAATTACCTGCTGTCCTTCCCGCATCCGAAACGGCAAACCGCCTCTCTGTCCTGCAAACATAATACATGCGATCATCCCGGACTCATCTTTCAGTGAAAAGTAAATATGCCCGGACGTATGATATTTACAATTTGACACTTCCCCTTTCACATAAATCCGGTTCAGCATAAAATCCTGTGTAAACATATTCTTGATATAGGCATTGACCTGTCCAACAGAATACACATTGCGCATCATATCACCTTATTCCGCCAGCTTTGCCAGCACACCATTGACAAACGAAGGACCTTCATCACTGCTGTATTTCTTCGCGAGTTCTACCGCCTCATTGATTGCCACACCGGTCGGAACTTCCTCATCCCATTTCATCTCATAAACCGCAAGTCTTAAAATTGTCAGATCTACCCGATTCATACGAGATGTCTTCCAGCCTGTTGTATACTCATTCAAAAGTCCATCAATCTCTTCTTTTTTGTCGACAACAGCTTTATATTTATTCAAAATATAAGTCTTATCCTGTTCGTCAGTCTCGCCAAGCAATTCAAAGTAGAGGTCTTCTTGTTCTTTCATCTCTTCTTCGCTGTTAAATTCTATACGGAATAACATTCTAAAAATATGTTCTCTAAGTTCTGATCTATTCATTTTTCTACCTCTTTATTCTTTGGATTTTCTATTTTTTTGCATTATTGATTATTATACTACATGTGATTCCCTCTTGGCAACCAAAAAGAGTGGAGCTAAAACTCCACTCTGATTCCCATTCTGTCTTCACAGATCTAGTTTTCCATGTCCACTCCAGCTACACGAATATTCACATCTGCAACTGTCAAACCTGTCATATTCTCAATCGAAGCTTTTACTTTCTCCTGTACCTTGGCAGAAACATCCATGATGCTGTAGCCATACTTCAAATTCAGCGCCAGCGCAACTGTCACTACACCTTCAAGCACATCTACTTTCACACCTTTGGATAAAGATTTCATTCCAAGCTTGCTGATCAGTTCTCTCGTTGCATTCCCTGCCATCGAAGCGACACCTTCCACTTCCATAGCTGCAAGCCCTGCAATGATTGCAACAACCTCATCTGCAATCTGTACTTCTCCAAGATTATCATCTGCCTTTATTGTATAACTATTTCTTTCGTCTTTTCCCATGATTCAAAACCTCCTAGTCTGGATTGCCGTCTCTTGCCAAGAGATGGAATTATCTCCTGTTATTATAACAAATTTATATCCGTTTGCAAATAGGGAAATTTGTAAACTATTTTCCGAACTCAGATAACTCCAGCCCTTCGTTGCGCTCCAGTGTCATACGTATGCTCCAGCTGTTCACAAACAATAAAAGCGGTCTGTCTTTTAAGTCCTTAATCTTCTTCATATCAGAAGTACCCACAATTTTATCTAAGTCAATTTCTTTATTCTCGATCCAGCGGATATGTTCATATGGCAGCGTATCCATTCGAATCTCCACATTGTATTCATTTTCCAAACGGTATTTTAACACATCAAATTGCAGGACACCTACCACACCTACTATAATTTCCTCCATACCGGTATTATATTCCTGAAAAATTTGGATTGCACCTTCCTGTGCGATCTGATTGATTCCCTTGATGAACTGCTTACGTTTCATCGTATCCACCTGGCGAACTCTGGCAAAGTGCTCCGGTGCAAAAGTCGGAATTCCTTCGTATGCAAATTTCTCAGGAGAATTGGTAAGCGTATCTCCAATTGAAAAAATTCCCGGGTCGAACACACCAATGATATCTCCACCGTATGCTTTTTCGATCATTTTTCTTTCACTTGCCATCATCTGCTGTGGCTGAGAAAGTCTCACTTTTTTCCCACCCTGAATATGAAACACATCCATTCCAGCTTCGAATTCTCCGGAACATATTCTCATAAACGCGATTCTGTCACGGTGAGCCTTATTCATATTTGCCTGAATCTTAAATACAAATGCGGAAAATTCCTTTTCTGTCATAGGATCAATAACTCCTTTATCCGAGATTCTCGGAAGGGGAGAGCTTGTCATCTGAAGAAAATGCTGAAGAAATGTCTCCACACCAAAGTTTGTAAGAGCCGATCCAAAAAATACCGGCGACAATTCTCCTTTGCTCACAAGTTCCATATCAAACTCCGCACTTGCACCATCTAACAGTTCCACTTCATCCGTAAGCTGAGCCAGCTGTTC